>Ga0209922_101276_pt1 | contig 24939 bp, 18 predicted proteins | sample ThiBiot_500_biof_FD_183946 | JGI IMG/M metagenome (GOLD analysis project Ga0209922, IMG submission 183946) | Wastewater bioreactor microbial communities from Cape Town, South Africa - Thiocy_expt_500_biof (SPAdes) | ecosystem: Engineered > Bioreactor > Thiocyanate-remediating > Anaerobic-Aerobic ... | reverse complement strand
TCTTCTTCTTGCCTTCCTTTAAGAAGGAGATGACCGAATTCGTACAGGTAAATACACCGTGTAGCAGAAGGGAAAAAAGTAAAAAAAAAAGAAACCGAGAGGACGAAGAAAGGACAAATATACACGCACATTAGAGCCTCTTTCATATATCGTCAGTGTGAACACATACAATCTGCATGAGCTGTGTTTTACGACAGAGTACATACATGTGAAGTTATGTAATATTAAATAAAGAAGAGAGAACGAAGAAGAAAAGTGACCCTGAGAAGAAAAAAAATCGACAATCAAGTCAACGATGTGAGTAGGAAATTGAATCACTTGTGTGTCATTATCGGATCTATTAGAAATCGAATGAATCGTGATGTTCACATTCGGTCCGCCGAACGGAACAAAGATTTACGAATGAATGATCTAGGTTTTTGTTTTGTTTATATGCCGGAACAAACGCATTTTTAGCTAATTAATCATTAACATGACGGAAAGACTCTTCGATCAGATTTAACCGTGAATGAAAAAATAAAGTAATATAGTACCTAAGTGATAAACTCGTCGGCATTGAACTCAAGGAGAGAAAAGGTTAACTTAAGTAGAAACGAAAGGATCGAAGATCAATGTAATCAGTGTTTCAATTTTTATCAATGACGTAATTCATAAAAGAGAATAAAAACTGACTTAACAATTCATAATCAAGATGTTAATCAACAATTATAATAAGGCAATAAACTTAAGATTTATGAATAATTTAGAATTATTAAATATTAATACATTAACTATTTTATTTCAAATGAAAATTGATATAATTCATTATACGTAAATTATTTTAATGGCAAAGAAGTTATATCTTTTATAATAAAAGATAATGATAAAGAAAAACGTTGTACTTGTGCATCTATTTCAAGTGTTTTGACCTTCTTTTTCTCATTTATTCATGTAATTCACAACGAACAGTATTCTAAAAAATAAAGAAACTACATATTAACATGTTGATTATCAATTTTTATTCATCAGCCTAAAGGAAAAGATGATGTCTTCTAACCAGTGCATGATCAGTCGATATCTGATAACGAATGTCTATCGTTATGTGCCGGCTGATGATCGATTCGTACCGAATAGCTTCGAGTTAAAATATTTTTAATCAAATAATTCAACTTGGCCTCTGTCAGTTAGATTAAAAGATTAATGTCTCCACATCTAATAACATTAAACAAACTCTACTTTTTCTTTAAAATTCTGAAAATATTTCTCCTGAACAATAAAAACAAACAGCTTCTTGTATAAAATTAATTTTCGATTTGTTTATATTCGTTTTTCACAATGTGCCTTTTCTCGACGTACTCATTTCTTTTCTTTTTGTTCTCCGTTTTTTTATTGTTATCTAAATTAATACCTCGAATGCAAGCATAACATACATTCTTTTTTTCTACAGCATTAGAATCGTTGTTGTTTCTTACACGTCGTTTTCTTTGCTTTTCTTTTTGTATTTAGATTTTAACGTATTCGTCTTTCTTCTTCTGTTTTATTTCAAAAAAAAAAATCTTGCCCGAGAACGAACATAAGAAGAACGAAGCAAAAAAAAACTATTGACGACCTTCGTTACAACTCTCATTTGTTTCTTTGAATACAATTCTTCAATCTTCTCTTTATCTAAACTATTCAAGGTTATTCCGAAGGACAATAGTGTGTCGATTCGAATTGATTTGATTTTCATTTCAGAATGAAATATAGCTTGCGGAAATCGTTTAGTTTTCGTCGACGACGTGAAACTCTCAATGATGACGATCAAACATCGCCAAAACTCGATACAAATGCGCATTCAACTTCGAATGCGAATTTAGTTCAAACGAAATCACATTCAAATGACGAAGACGATGAACCATTCACTTCGATTTCGAATTCTCATCAACGTCCGTTCAATCGTTTTACCTCTCAAATACGTCGATCATTTCGAAACACTCTTCGTCGGTCACGACCTCGATTAACAAGTACAAATTCTAATAAACATTTGATTTTCAATTCCAATGAAGAAAATAATCAAACGCAAATACCAATACAAACTCTCTATCCAAATATATCAACAGGTCTTTCATGTCCAATGACAGAGAACACTCAGTTAAAACCGTCGACTAAATGCCGGAGAGCACCTCTACCGCCTACACATGTCAATCAATCGTAAGAAGAAGAAGAAAAAAAGAAGAAATTCGTTCGTTTTTTATGTATGTTTTGTTGTAGAATCGAAATCGATCCCAATCAACAACAATCGAATCACAAACGTTTCTCATTTCTTCGAAAAAAACATGTGAAGAAAACAGCAGACGATCAAACCAATCAATCGTTAACACTCACGCAACGATTTCATTCTCTGCGACGTTCATTTCATTTCGGTAGTCGAAATTCTTCGTCATTCAAAGCTCAACATTCATTACTCTCCAATGAATAAATTCAAATGACGAAGAAGAAGAAGAAGAAAAATAACCTCATTTTGTGCAAATATGCACAGATGCTGTTTTCAAATTTCGTTTCGTTTCTTTTCTTTTCTTCATTCTGCTTCAAATGTCTTTCTCTTTGCATATACGTATATATACAAAAGCAAATATATTATTTATGTTGTTCAAACTTAAACTCAAAGCAAATCGAATTAATTGATTAACTACTCTCCACCCAAATCATCTTGAATAAATTACATTTCGATACTAGACGATCATTTAATTATCCAAATCGATAGATTTTTTTTTCATATTGTATCTTATCTCTATCGTATTAACACCGGACTCTTGTCTACTGGTGATGTAACCAACATTCACTCTCTTTCCCTTTCTCTCTCTCTCTCTGAGCATTCAACTCGAATCAATGAAGATAAACACATCAGACAGAGAAACCCTTTCGATTTCATCGATATATGTAATCATTTGTCTGCTTGTTGTACTCTCAGTGAGCTGAACAAGTCTTATCAGTTGCAGATTTAAGTGCTTTACATATGTCCTTCAATTTGTCGGCTGGACACGGGCGATCGATTCGATTTGCTGCTTTTTGAACTTTTCTTTGACATGTTCCAGCTGGATCAGTCAACGATCATCAACTTCTTCAATTAGCGGTCAAAGTTCAAACAAGACATCTTACAAATCGAATTATTTGTCGATATAAACAGACACATGTTGCTCAGATATCTTCGTCTTCTGATATTAATCAAGATTTATTCGATTCAATCTCGATTGATTCGTTTGTCAACAGTGAATTCAAGTGAATCCGTACCCATTGGTACATCAATCGTTCAATTAATCGATCGATTACCTCCTTCGAACTGGAATTTCGCATTTGTTAGCTCGTATCCATTGACATCCTATTTTCTATTAGATCAACTCAAAGGTACAATTACAATAAAACGTCATCTCGACCGAGAACAAATCTGTCAGTTAAATCTTTGCTCGTGTCAAACCAACTGTCAAATTCAACTCGAAATCAACGCATTCAGCAACACGTCGATACATATTTTGACTCAACCGATTTCAATCGCCGATGAAAACGACAATCTCTGTTCGTTTTCAAATGAAATCTATTCGCTTAATCTAACAGAAAACCTTCCAATCAACACGAGAATTACTCTGCCATTTGCTTATGACCCTGATTTACACCCGAATAACATTCAATTCTATGGAATTGTCGAACTGAATTCGACAGAATTTCAATTCGAAACTTCTCATTCGCCAGCTATTCGAATTGTTCGTTCGCTGGATCGGGAATTGATCGAACAATATTCGTTCAATCTTTGTGCGTACGAAGGTATTCAAGTACAACGAGTCTGTTGTACAAAAATCGAAATCACAATCATCGATATCAATGATAATCCACCGATTTTTATCGAAAGTCAACGGAATTCATCGGTGATTTACCTGTCGGAATCGACGCCGATCGAAACGGAATTCATTCAAATGAAGGCGTTCGATCCGGATAAAGGTCTGAATGGGCAAATTCGGTATCGATTCAATAAAATTCATGAGGATTTATTCGAAATCAATTCGATCAATGGTTCAATTCGATTGAAAACTCAACTTGACTACGAAAAACAAACGAAATACGAACTGCAGATTCGAGCATTTGATCTCGGAGAAAATTCTCTTTCGAGTTTAACAACATTAATCATTCAAGTAGAATCTCATTTTCTTTTCGAAAAACATATTGACTCGACTGTGATCGACTTTAGATTCTCGATGAGAACGATTGTTCTCCTGAAATCTTCGTTTTTCCTTCGCCAAACATTCAATTGATCAACGATTCGCTCATTACAATCACCGAAAACCGTCCGATCAACTCCTCGATGATCTACATAACCGTATCCGATCAAGATTCCGGCGAAAATGGTCGTATTTCGGTCGAATCACCGATATCAACCAATGTTTTTCAATTGAATCAAATCTCGAATAATACTTTTCGAATCTCATCGAAAATCCGCTTCGATCGAGAGTCTCAATCGAAATATTCGTTTTCGTTGATCATCTACGATCACGGAAAACCGAGCCATTCGATAATCAAGAAATTTGAATTGATCGTCTTGGATTTAAACGATTGTTTTCCGTATTTTCATTCGTCGGTCAATTCAACATTCGAAATCGATGAAAATAATGCGAAGAATTTCGTTGTTGAAACGATTCGAGTGTTTGACGATGATGAAAACGATCGAATTCGATTGTTTGTCGATAAGTACGAAGATTTCTTCTCGATTAACGAGGAAAATCAGCTGATCATTCGAGAATCTCTCGATTTTGAAAGAGAATCGATTTATGAATTGAATTTAATAGCCGAAGATCTCGTTGGACATCGAACGAATTTTTCAATTACAATCTTCGTTCGAAATCTCAACGATAATCCGGTTGAATTTCGAAATCATTTTCTTGAAATTCTTCTTCGAATCAATCAACCCATCGGAAGTCTATTCAGTCAGATTTCAGCCAAAGATAAAGATAAAATCGGTGAAATCATCTATTCAATTGATATTAACGACCGAGAACGCGTTCAAAATCTCATCGAATTAAAATCCAACGGACAATTATTAACAAAAAACCGATTTCTATCAATGGAATTCGATCGATTTCGATTTCATGTCGTTGCTAATGATTCGAAATTTATCGATAAAATTTTAGTTCAAATTCGAATTTCTAATCAATCGATAGTCAAACCTCAATCGCCGGTTTATTTTCATAAAAAATCCAACGAACCAATGTTTATTCATTTACAATCCGATCGAAATCGGTCGTTTTCAATGCGAAATCCATCATCGAACGATCTCATTTTGTATCCAAATGGAACATTAATCGTTCAATCGAATCGAAGAACTTCATCGTTGGATATTTATCTGCACGATGATGATCATTGTTTGATTTTCAAAGATTTTCTTCTCATCAATCAATCGGAATCGTTGTGGACGTTAGCATTTTATCTCTTTTGGATGATTTTTATTGTTTGTTTATTCGTGATTTTACTTTATTCGCAAGAGAAACAACCGAAGTCAACTTCGTCATCGACAACTTACATGAAAATAAGTCATTCTTTCGATGACGAACTCCTTTTCTAACAACCAAACTCGATGATTCATCGACTATAAAAACAACAACAACATTTTTCTGTTTCTCTTGATTTCAAAATGCTTGATACGACGAGTTTAATTTGGTTAATTGTATCTTTAGTAATCGGTGTTGTGTTAATCTTTTGTTGTATTTATTGTTGTGCATGCAAACCAGCTTGTGCGAATTATCGTCGACGAGTATTATCTCGACGACTTCAACAAGATGAAGAAGCGATTCAACGTGAACGAGATGTTAGTCAAGCACAAATTCGAGAAAAATTAGTTGCTAATGCACAAGAGAGAAATGAAATTAGGGAGAAATATCAGTTGAAAACAACGAAATGATTTGTTGGAATATTTTGTAGAAAAAAAAGATCAAATTAAATTAAATAAAAATTTATTTCCTATCACCCTTCGTTTTCTTTTCTGAAACTCAGATAAAGGTTAGAGTAGAATACGTTTAATTTCTAAATAATTAATTCTAAACATCTGAATTTTGTACAGTTGTGTAGTTATTGCATAAATGATGACAATCTGAATATGGAAAATTCAAAGTTCACTAAGAAACAGCTCTTATTGAAATTTTTATTATTAAAACTAAATTGAAGTATACGATCTAGTGGCGTCGACCCACCATTAGTAAAATCCTGATTACACCACTATGACTTAGTCCACTTATCAGCTGACATTATGTTTTATTTTACAAAGAAAAAACAATTTCGAATATCGTTTATTTTTATTTATTTCTTTTATTCAAATTTATTCACAAATTTTCAATTAATCAAATCAATGTGCAGTTAATGATTATGTCTATCAAACTATTTTGTCTAAGGATAGATGGTAATCACATTTCATAAAGAAAACTCCAACATCGAAAATATTCCATCAAGTACTTTGAGTTCCATAATGAATTTCATGATCTTATTATCAATACAAACAATTTCACTGCCACTCGCTGCATTTCTAATAAAGCTACACTTGTTTAAAGTACAGTATAGTATATAACGTATTATACATTATCATTACAAGCTTAGTTACCTTATCTTATAAAAAAACATTACGATTGCAAAGCGAATTCTTATCTATACTTCGAAGGTTTTTACCAAGAAAACGGTAGTGTGATAACAAAATTCTTATTGAAATTTGGTAGGTTTTTTATCACGAAAACTCTAGAATCAGTATGTGAGTAGCATAACTTTTCTTCGACGGACTTTCCGATTTGAATTTTAAATAAATGTCGAAAGCCAACCTCACGAACTTTAATTTTTCGATTTCAATCGCATATCATAACTTCATACCTTTGAAATCAAACCTTGAGTTATTATTATCAATTTCAAAAAAAAACATTAGCTCAATAAACCTCAACTTCAAATAAAAATCTATACTAATATGGCTTTCATTGAAAATCCTATTATATTTCTTTCAGAAAAGCGTCAACGAATTCGTCGGAGGAGCGCTACTTATTGATTTTTATAACCAGTATTATTCCAAATTCGAAGAAACATGTCATTATCAATTGATACACTTCCCATCGACATAATCCATCGGATATTCGACCATTTGGATCAAAAAGACATATTCCTGTCCGCAAACAATATCAATCAACGACTGAATGCTATTCTGGCTTCTTACCAGCGATTCCAAGTAAACTTAACTAAAAGCCTAACATCTTTTGCAACCAAAATGTGACATGCGCATTACAACAATATAATCCTAACACGCTCGCGTGTGCCTAAATTTACTATCATAATTTCTCGCAATTCATCGATTCTCTATCGTGAACAGACACTCACTACAATCAAATTCCAATCGAATAGCATCGGTGCTAAAGGTGCACGAGCAATTGCACAAGCTTTAGAAAGAAATCAAGTGAGATAAATATTTTTGGTTCCTTCATCTCGATCAGCCATCTTTTCTATTTATCTCAGACACTCACCACACTTGACCTGACACGAAATCAAATCGGAGATGCAGGTGCACGAGCAATTTGTCGAGCTTTGAAAACAAATCAAGTAAGATAAATATTTTTGGTTTCTTCATTTCAATCAGTCATCTTTTCTATTTATCGCAGACACTCACCACGCTCAACCTGAATATGAATTACATCAGAGCTGCAGGCGCACGAGCAATTGGGCAAGCCGTACAACGAAATCAAGTGAGATAAATATTTAGTTTGTTCATTTTGATTAGTCTTCTTTTCTATTTATCTCAGACACTCACCACACTTGACCTGATAGGGAATCAAATCGGAGATTCAGGTGCACAAGCAATCGGTCAAGCTTTAGAAATAAATCAAGTGGAATAAATATTTAGTTTGCTTATCTCGATCAGTCATCTTTTCTATTTATCTCAGACACTCACCACGCTCCACCTCGCCGCGAATAAAGTCGGTACTAGAGGTGCACGAGCAATTGCGCAAGCTTTAGAAAGACATGAAGTGAGATAAATATTTTAGGTTTCTTCATCTCGATCAGCCATCTTTTCTATTTATCTCAGACGCTCATCACGCTCCATCTCGCCGGGAATAAAATCTGTGCTAAAGGTGCACGAGCAATTGGGCAAGCTTTAGAAAGAAATCAAGTGAGATAAATATTTTTGGTTTCTTCATCTCGATCAGTCATCTTTTCTATTTATCTCAGACACTCACCACGTTCAACCTCGCCATGAATACAATCGGCGTTATAGGTGCACGAGCAATCAGTCAAGCTTTAGAAATAAATCAAGTGAGATAAATATTTAGTTTGCTGATTTTGATTAGTCATCTTTTCTATTTATCTCAGGCACTCACCACGCTCAACCTCGCCGCGAATAAAATCGATGCTAGAGGTGCACGAGCAATTGCGCAAGCTTTAGAAAGAAATCAAGTGAGACAAATATTTTTGGTTTCTTCATCTCGACCAGCCATCTTTTCTATTTATTTCAGACACTCACCACACTTGACCTGAATACGAATCAAATTGGACATGAAGGTGCACGAGCAATTGGGCAAGCCATTGAACGAAATCAAGTGGAATAAATATTTAGTTTGCTGATTTTGATTAGTCATCTTTTCTATTTATCTCAGACAGTCACCACGCTCAACCTCGCCATGAATACAATCGGTGCTATAGGTGCACGAGCAATCAGTCAAGCTTTAGAAATAAATCAAGTGGAATGAATATTTAGGTTCTTCATCTCGATCAACCATCTTTTCTATTTATCTCAGACACTCACCACACTTGACCTGACACGAAATCAAATCGGAGATGCAGGTGCACGAGCAATTTGTCGAGCTTTGAAAACAAATCAAGTGGAATGAATATTTAGTTTGCTGATTTTGATTAGTCATCTTTTCTATTTATCTCAGACACTCACCACACTGAAGCTGGATACGAATGAAATCGGAGATGCAGGTGCACAAACAATCGGTCAAGCTTTAGAAATAAATCAAGTAAGATAAATATTTTTGGTTTCTTCATTTCAATCAGTCATCTTTTCTATTTATCTCAGACACTCACCACGCTCAACCTGAATATGAATTACATCGGAGCTGCAGGTGCACGAGCAATTGCGCAAGCCGTACAACGAAATCAAGTGAGATAAATATTTAGTTTGTTCATTTTGATTAGTCTTCTTTTCTATATGTCTCAGACACTCACCACACTTGACCTGAATATGAATTACATCGGAGCTGGAGGTGCACGAGCAATTGGGCAAGCAATAGAACGAAATCAAGTGAGATAAATATTTAGTTGGTTTATTTTGATTAGTCTTCTTTTCTATATGTCTCAGACACTCACCACACTTGACCTGATAGGGAATCAAATCGGAGATTCAGGTGCACGTGCAATCAGTCGAGCTTTGAAAACAAATCAAGTGGAATAAATATTTAGGTTCTTCATCTCGATCAGCCATCTTTTCTATTTATCTCAGACACTCACCACACTGAAGCTGGATACGAATGAAATCGGAAATGCAGGTACACAAGCAATCGGTCAAGCTTTAAAAATAAATCAAGTAAGATAAATATTTTTGGTTTTTTCATTTCAATTAGTCATCTTTTCTATTTATCTCAGACACTCACCACGCTCAACCTGAATATGAATTACATCGGAGCTGCAGGTGCACGAGCAATTGCGCAAGCCATTGAACGAAATCAAGTGAGATAAATATTTTTGGTTTCTTCATTTCAATCAGTCATCTTCTTTTCTATATGTCTCAGACAGTCACCACACTTGACCTGATAGGGAATCAAATCGGAGATTCAGGTGCACGAGCAATTAGTCGAGCTTTAGAAACAAATCAAGTGGAATAAATATTTAGGTTCTTCATCTCGATCAGTCATCTTTTCTATTTATCTCAGACACTGACCACGCTCAATGTATACAATAATAAAATCAGTGCTAAATGTGCACAAGCAATTTCTCGAGCATTAAAAAGAAACGAGTGAGAGAAAGATTTATATGCTTCATTTTGATCAGTTATCGTTTATATTCATTACAGACACTCGCCACGCTCTCAGTGTGAAGATAGCTGAGACGATTGTCTTTAAGCCCTAATACAGACAGTGATATAAGCAAACTATTTTATTTGTATACGATCTTGTTGACATGGGAGGAAATAAAAGTGATTTTTGTTGGTAATTCTACGGAAAAGCCATGAAATATTTCATGGGCGCTATGACGTTAAATATGTTATGTTCATAAATAGATAGGAAAAGTCTCTCTTATTAGAGAGATCTCATTATCATCATACTGAAACGAGAGTTCTGTTTCATCACGTTTAACACGTAACAATATACTTCGATCAGTTGTTATCGAATTACGTAGATGAACAGTATTTTGTTTTAAGGTTATTCTGTTTTGTAGCGCAGCTTTAAAGAGAAATACTTCACATAGAACCTGAAGAATTATGTGAAATCTCGTAGGCAGTGCAGCGTTGATTGTTGGTGTCCCCACGGTTGTACACTTCTGATTCGAGCTGCCATATTTCTTTGACGCAGCGTTAATAGGTATCGAATAGCTAGGTCTTAATGATTATAGATATCAGAGAAGAATGATTTCTTTGTTTTCTAAATACAACAATAGATTCGAAATCGTGATAGCTGGTTTTACTTGATCATACTTTAGGAGGAATCGCTATTTTTCTAAAATACGAATCATTCAATGAAGAATAGGCAGTTCCAATCGCCATTGGTTACTATTAGCAGTTTCTAAAAACAGTGTTATTTTGACGCCGTCGCGAACAGACAAACAAACTAATTTTTTTTAATATGACCCTCTTTACAGTCGAGAGAATTCGCTATTCGAACAATTAAAACAACTTGTTTATTTGAAGATTTGTGGGTCTATTTACGAAGAAGATAAAATAAAATAATATCGTTCGATTCTTAAAATTTGAAAATATTCGTCAAGTACTTTGAGTTCGATAATGAATATGATGATCTTGCTATTATACAAATAATTTGATTTAATTAGAAAAACTTTTTAAAAAATAGATCAAATATAATTGAGCATTTCACAGACTTTGTGTGTGTTGGCTGTAGTCAATTCGATCAATTTATTGTAAATCTGCAATATACATGTACCGAATATTACTGTTGAATAATTTATTTCTTTTCATTTCATTTCAATAGAAAAAAATACAATCAATGATAAAACATTGAGAAAAATCAGCGCTATCGGTGAACATTTTGAACCTTTTCGTCGAATTGACACTTTTCCTAAACAACAGAATACATAAATACATTGTTCTCTTTCGTGTATAATTGTCGGAGGCGTAAAGAAAAGCATACACTTCTATACAAACATCGAATTTTTAGAATAAAGAAAAATTTCGAAACCAGAAAAACAAAATGCAATAAATCTTCTTTTTAGATAGAATGATTAGTAAATTGGAAACTGCCGAACGAATTGTTGTTATTAGTAGCGTAACCAGGGGATGCTCGGGGTGGCGCCGCCCCGCCATTAGTAAAATCCTGGTTGTGCCACTAATACAATCAAATAGTACCGACGAATAAAGAATTATTTTCTCTTTTAGACTGTATAATAAAAACATTTTTCAAGTTTATTATATGGGACTAAAATGCAAATCTCGATATTTTTGTTATATCCTAAGTAATAGCGATATCTATTTCATTCTGTTTTCATTTGATAAACAGTGTGCATCAGTTCATTTTAATGGATGTAGTTGCTTGCTAATTTTTTTTCATTTTGAGGAAAAATCCAGCGAAAAAAGTTAATATTTATCATTTGATTTATTTATTTCAAATGCAAATGCATTAGTTCATTCATTTCGAAATTCGAATATAATCATGAGTAAAAATCTCATTCACCGCGTAAATACTGAATTACCCGTCGAGCCAAAAACGAAGTAAATATTGGTCAATATTTACAATATGACAATCTTGGATGTTGATTCAACAAAAATCGATGAAAAGAATGCTATGCATGTATTAATTGATGATTTAATTGATGAATTAAAATTGAATTTCAATCTCATCCAGGCCGAACTAGCGTGATCGTAAACTGTGTAAAATGACCACGCACGCTACCGTTTTGTATCATGACGACGACCCTATTGATCGCCCTGGACAAAGGCAAATCAAATGAGGTGAAAGTTATCGAAGCAGCTGCTGAACACATTCATTCAAGATTAATTCATTGTCCCAAAAGCTTTCGTTGAAATTGAATTTGACAAAAGACAATTAGCTAAACGGATTTTTAACATTTTTTATTCTCAGAATCTTGAAACATTATTGAGGTATTTCATCTTGACTTTGATTTGAAAATATTCGCAAAGAATAATAGAAATCATAACATCGACAACTTACATGAAAATAAGTCATTCTTTTGATGACGAACTTCTTTTCTAACAACCAAACTCGATGATTCATCGACTATAAAAACAACAACAACATTTTTCTGTTTCTCTTGATTTCAAAATGCTTGATACGACGAGTTTAATTTGGTTAATTGTATCTTTAGTAATCGGTGTTGTGTTAATCTTTTGTTGTATTTATTGTTGTGCATGCAAACCAGCTTGTGCGAATTATCGTCGACGAGTATTATCTCGACGACTTCAACAAGATGAAGAAGCGATTCAACGTGAACGAGATGTTAGTCAAGCACAAATTCGAGAAAAATTAGTTGCTAATGCACAAGAAAGAAATGAAATTAGGGAGAAATATCAGTTGAAAACAACGAAATGATTCGTTGGAATATTTTGTAGAAAAAAAAATCAAATTAAATAAAAAACATTCATTTCTTAACAAGTTTCTTTTTCTTATTGGATCGATTGGTTTTTTCTGGTTTGGTTAAAATCGGTCGTTTTACTGCTTCCTTTTGACGGATTTCATAAGGTTTCGCTCGTTGTTGCTTACGTTTAAGATATCCATTTAATTCCGGTAAACGATTGTACCGTTTCGGTTGCGATAAACGATCAATTGTTTGTACACTAAAAACTGTAATTACTTTTCGCTCAGTTCGTCGTAATGGCGCAACATTAACCATTGGCGGAGGTTTTTTAACGACAGGTTTCGTAAAACAAGGTTCGCACGATGAATAATTCGGTGGTCGATGTAAATGTCGATTGACAATCACTCGTCGATGAAAATCACCGAGAATACCAAGTGAAGAAGCCGATTTTTCGGTCGAATTTGAATACGATAACGAAATCTTCTCGACATGTTTCCGTTGTTCAATCGGTTTCAATGGACTTGGCCCATCGGTGATGTTCAATTCGAAATCCGATAGCAAATCGTTATGACATTTCGATAATTCATCGAACCGATTGAGAAGAACATCAATCGAATGCAACGCCGAAATCATAGTTGTGCTGTTAACGAACAAATTCAAATTCAAATCGTTTTGACTTGTTAGAGCTTCTATTTCGTTCGAAATAGGTTCTTCTTTTATTTAGCTGTTCGGAAGACAAGAAAACAGACGAAAAAAAAGAGAAAAAAAGAGAACAAACATATGAATGAAAATGAAATCAACGACTACAATGGAAATATGCGAATAATCAACAATAACAAGAAGAAGAAAACAAATCCACCGTTGAGTAATCGTTTAAATAAAAAAACAAACAAGCAAAAATAAAAAAAAAAGAAAGAATCAAGCTAGGTTGCTGTTGTCTATTCGTCGTTTTCACTTGATGCGGCGCCTGTTCCATTGACTTCATTCGTTTGACGAGATTTTCGTGGACTTTTCTTTGGTGAACGTTGAACAAGATGGTGTTTGGGAATCCAATCAACGTCATAGCCTCCTTTGGTTTGTTGTGAAGCAAGATTAGCTGCATTGTATTTACCACTTGCACGTTTAACACGAGGAGAGAGTAAATATTGATAGCCAACGAAACCCAAAAGGGCTACGATGACAAAGAGAAAGAGGTAGAGGAAGAATCTAAATAGATGAAATGAGATTTTCGATGGAGAAATGTATTCGCCTACGTTTCGCCGTCGAAACCTTCGTCAGCTTCGATAAAATTAATTGTTTGATTAAAAATAACGTTTTGAAAACGTTTGCCTTCCTAAACAAGAAAATGAAAATAGAATTCGTAGTTTTTTTTTTCGTTTGATTTTTACATTATTTCGATAATTCAACAAAACAACTAAGCCCATTGGTCGTCCGTTAAATGTTTCACTTGGCATAAATAAATATTCAAATGTCGATTCTAATCCTGGTTCAACAACTTGTTCAGTTCGTAATGATGTAAAATTTTGAATATAATAACTATAATCTTGTGGATAACGTAACGAACCATCAATGGATTCGACGAGGTAACTTTGACTGCCTTTATTACGTGCACCGACAAGTAAACGTGTTAATTTACCAGCAAATAATTCTAATTTCAAAACAAAAAAGGTATAAATTCTATTCTAAATCAAAAAATTCGTACCGGTTGCTTTAGGTGGTTGAGCAAAAACATGAATCGTTTGAAAGTCCGGCGACGATGGAATTCGATTTGGATCTTCATCTTCTTTTCCTTCCTAAACAAACAATTTACCATAGCATTCAGCTCTTCTCTCTCTCTTTGTGTCTTACAAGAACATCACTAGCAGGCGTAGCACTTTCATCTGAACGTAAAACAGTTTCTTCTTCGTCTCCAATGTCCACGTCATCTTCTCTTGCGTAGACTAATCAAAGAAAATTTGTGCATTAAAATCGAAGAAGAAAAGTGAAATGTGTTACTTGTAGTGGAAAAACAGAGTAAACCAAAGATGGTTACAAGTGAAAACAAACGAATTAGATTCATTCTTTTTTTAAAAATCGAAATCAAAACACGATGGATATTCCAAAAAACGAAAAATAAGATGATTTTATTTTCTCGGCTCGTCTTCGTTGAGCCAACACGCAGACTATTTCGAATTGACCAATGAGGTGAATTGGAATGCGTGGCTGACTTTAAGCATTCGAGAAATAATTGAAAAAAATCGAAAAATTTCTCAAGAAAATAAAAATTCTTTCGAAAAACGAGTTCGTTTTGATTTTGATGACTGACATCTTTTCATGTGTGAGAAAAAAGCGACGAGATTCCCATTGGTTCGTTCGATTTGAGACACATCTTTCTGTTTTAAAAAAAGGTTTTCTTCTTTTTCTATCATCTGAATAAGAATGAGTCGAACAGCATCGGCAGGATTCGATCGAGATATTACCATCTTCTCACCCGAAGGTCGACTTTATCAAGTCGGTAGGACGAGACAACAAAATCTATTTTCTCTGCTCATAAATTTTCTTTATTAAGAGTATGCTTTCAAAGCAATTAATCAAGGAGGTTTAACGACAGTTGCCGTTCGAGGAACGGATTGCGTTGTTGCAATTGCACAAAAGAAAATTCCAGTAAAAACATTTTTCAATTCCTCAATCGAATGTTTTGATTTTCGTTTTTTTTCAAAGGATAAATTACTCGATCCATCTTCTGTTAGTCATTTACATGCAATTACGCCAACAGTCGGCTGTTTGATGACGGGCATGGTTGGTATGTATTCGATCGAAATCATAGATTACAGAAAAATCGAAATGGCAAATTGTCTTTTCAGCTGATTCTCGTTGGCAAGTACAACGAGCTCGATACGAAGCTGCGTCTTGGAAATATAAATTTGGCTATGACATTCCTGTTGATGCTATTTGCCGTCGAATTGGAGATATATCTCAAGTTTATACGCAAGAAGCTGAAATGAGACCACTTGGTTGCTGTAAAAATTCGCTTGTTTCGAAAGATTTCTCGATTGCAAATTGAAATAATCGTTTTAGGCATGATTTTATTCGGCATGGACCCTGAACATGGTCCAATGTTGTATAAAACCGATCCAGCCGGTTATTTCTGTGGTTTTCGTGCAACAAGCGCCGGTGTTAAACAAACGGAAGCGAATAATTTCTTAGAAAAACGAATTAAAAAGAAGGCTGACTTGAATTTCGATGAAGCTATTGAAGTAAATTCACAGATTTTGAATCGATTGAAAACATTCTCTTGACTTTAGTTGGCCATTTCAACATTAGCCAGCGTTCTTTCAACGGATTTAAAACCGAATGAAATCGAAATCGGTGTTGTGACAAAAGACAATGTTAAATTTCGGTAATCATCAAACAATTTTTGTTCGATTGACGTTTTTTTTTTCTTTTTCGCCTAGAATTTTAACTGAAAATGAAGTTGAACAACATCTCACACGAATTGCTGAAAAAGAATAAACATTGATTAGGCCTTTTTTTATTCTCTAAACTTTCTTTTTTTCTTTTTTCATTCAAAATATAAAACTGATGAGATATGCTAAGCAAGAAAATAGTACATGAACTTGACTTTTTTTAATCACTTAAATCTCTCTTTTAGATGTAAACATCTCTGAAATAAAGAAAAAACAATGAAAAATGTAACAAGTAAATATAGAAAAATGAACGATAAATGATAGGATTAGTTCTGTTTGATCGTATAGAACGAACAGATAATGTGCAATATGAAACAGTAACGAATTTTACAGTGGGAATTACCTTAGCTTTAGTATCAAGTTTATTTATTGGCACAAGTTTTATACTTAAAAAGAAAGGTTTAATCAGATTAACTAAAACTCACGAAGCCATTCGAGCAGGTCAATTCATCGAACAAAATCAAAGCCAAGATGAGTTGATTATTTTCGTTTTTAGGATCGGGTGGTTATGGATATTTACGTGAAGTTCAATGGTGGGCCGGTTTGGCCACCATGGGACTAGGTGAATTGTGTAATTTTACTGCCTACGGGTTTGCTCCCGCATCAGTTGTGACGCCATTGGGCGCTTTATCGATTTTAGTTAGGTAAAAACTTACGATGATTTGCTGCTAATAAGTCTGTGTCTTTTTTGTTTTTGATTTGTGTGATTAGTGCTTTATTAGCTGTTCGATTTTTGGGTGAAAAGTTAAATTTCTTAGGAAAAATTGGTTGTTTACTGACCGTAGCTGGTTCAGTTATACTTGTTATTCATGCACCGAAAGATAGTGAAGTTAATTCTCTATATGAGTTTTATCAAAAAATCAATAGTTCTGGTAAAAAACGGAGAAAAACGAATGTTATCTTATGATTTCATTTGATTTTTTTTTGTGTTTAGAATTTCGTTTATTTTCTGTATTTACTTGTTTTTCTGTTTTCCTATTAATTATTCACTACGGTCCACGATTAGGTTCGAAACATGTTCATATCTATTTGCTCATTTGTTCACTCCTCGGTTCGTTTACTGTCACCGGTTGTAAAGGTCTCGGCGTCGGTTTAAACGAACTTTTCCAAAAGAAATTCACTTATTCACCTTGGTTAACATTTTTCTGTGCAATTGCTATTATCATTTGTATTTTAATTCAAATGATTTATTTAAATCGTGCATTAGATCTGTTTTCAACACCGATTGTCACTACACTTTACTATGTTTTGTTCACAACATGTGTTCTTATTACATCGGGAATACTTTTTCAAGAATGGAAAAAACTGACATTTGTTAATATATTTGCTTGTTTAGTTGGATTTTTAATCATTACTTGTGGATTGATTTTAATTAATTATAAGAAAACAAGTACGAAAACAAAAAAAAACTTGTAAAAATGAACTTTGTTTTATTTGCTTTTATGTAGATGAAACAATATTTCCATATTTATCATCGAATTCAACCAGCGTCAATCTCATTATTAATGATGATAATGTATCATTAATCAATAATTCCGAAATGAAATCAATTGATTGATGAACGTGATCTTAATACTTCGAATCTACTTATTATTTTTCTTTTTTTTTATCTTTCTCTCTGTCTTGTACGTTTCGTTTATTATTGTTGTATAGTTTTGTTCTTCTTTCTTTCTCGATTACATAATCAGATCTGTACGCATGCATGTGCATATTGGATGATTACAATGATGATGAATGACCTTTGCTTTTTTATTAGCACAATCGTCACTCTCATTGTCGTCTGTAAAGGTTTTTCTTTCTCATCCGAAACGTATTTTATTCTCTCGCATTCTTTTTGTTATATGTTGAATATATGTGTATACAACGAGATTATACGATATATAACTTTGTTGGCTTTGATTTCTGTCGGGACTGACGAGAGGTTCTTTTTCTTTTATTACTTTTTCCTATCATTGTGAATTTTGTTGCTCGTGTTATTGATCATGCCAATTGGGATTTGAATTCGGTTTTACATGAGACAGAATAGTGATTGATGAAGAGAAAAGAAAAGAGGAAAAAAAACATACATATATATATTCAAAATGGAAAATAGTTGCCTACAATTTTTGTTGTTTCAAGGTAGAGGATTTTATTCGAATGAAATCAATCCATATATACGTATTTAATCGATTCACATAGTTCATATTACATTACGATAATCATTACATCATTCTTGTCCTATATGTTTCTCCACAGGCTCTAAATAGCAGCAGTTGTCGTTCTTTTTCGACCAAATGATCCATTGAGTATAAGCATATACGTTTATATATATCAAAGTTGAACTTTTCCTCTCTCTCTCTCTCTCTCTCTCAGCAGTAATGTCACATCGATTGAAATAATGAATGTCGATCATAGTGTTTCCAATTAGAAATGACATAAGACATCTGAGTTTGATTTGTTTTCTACGAGGATTCTTCTCGTTTCATATTTGAACAGTTAGAAAGATCTGAAATGTCATTGGCAAATATTCGGTGCGACCGAAGGTTAGAATAATAAAGTTCTCGTTCACAAACAAGGTTAGAAATCACTGTTACCTCGAAGCAAATAGAGAAACAGGTGCAATTTATGTATATTGATTACATAATCGAACATGTACCGATAATTGTTCGAGAAAAGAATCATTTATCATCAATAGAGGATTACTGACCTTGACGAGAATATTACAGACAAAAGATTTTTGCTTCGTTTCTTTTTTTTTATTTTATGACAAAACACATTTATAATCGAGATCAAGTGAGAGAGAGAGAACGTCATATATATTCTCGAGAATGTCATTTAAACGAGATAAGCAACATTTTTTGTTTGAATATTCTCAATGAATTCATATTTACATGTATTCACAATTCCCAAAAATAGATCGTTCATTTGTTTGTTTGTCTGTCGTCGACGTTTTTTTCTTCTTCATCTCTTTACTGTCAACTTGTCACTTAATCATGTTTTAGTCAAGGTCATAGCCTTGGACTAACATCCACAGTAAACTCTCGTAACCGCACTGTTTTCTCTCTGATTACTTTATTACATGTTGTGCATTTTTTAAAATTCTGCGTTGTTTTTCCCCCCTATCTTTTCATTGGATGTGTGAATATAACAAGTAAACATTGACACGTCTATTCATTCATCGTCAACATCGGATTGTCAATGGTCCTGTTTACTTGATTAGCTTTACAAATTTTTGTTTTACGCAGTCAGTGAAGATAGTCGACGCCCTACTGTTCAAATATTCTCTTCAGCAAGTCAGATTAATTGCAAGAAGAAAATGAGAAACATACTGATCGAGCTCATCTTGTTTGTTGTCAATCGAAGCAAAAAAAAATAGATATGATTCGAGGTTTTTTCTTCTTCTTCTTCTTTCGGAGAACACGACATCGATCGATCAAAAAACAAAACAGAGAGCAAATGACTACTCGGGGAATTATAGGTTTTCGTCGTTATATCTGCGAGCATACGTGTGAGATCTAAACTTCTTACGGATAGAAAATAATATCTCTTCAGCTCATCGTGTAGGAAGGAATTAAATTGATTCAAAATGATGCAATACGAGAAAAGTTGTAGTACTTGTTCGAGATATTCGTTTTCAGACGATTTTATTTATTGAATTCAATGATGACATGAGTGGCCAAGTTCTCTCTCTCTCTCTCATCTCTTTTTCGTGTTCGATTAGATTTTATTTACTCCACGTAATCAATTTCTTTGTTAAACACGTTCGTTCGCAAGATAAAACATGTAATTGATACTTTCAAAACAAAATAGTTTAAGTTCGAGTTTTCAAGTACGTATTCGATCTAATCTGAATAAATTTGTTCGTTCGCTTGCAGTCGTTTTTTTCTTCTTCCAAACAGAACACCGAACAGTAGATAGATTATCTCGTGAATCAAAGCAGATGTTTGATTGTTAAATGTGAATCTACTTGCATAATTGACCATAAAATTCTCATCTGACCCTTGAGGATGCGTAGAAATAAGCAAGTTAATCAAAACATTCATACTCGTTTAAAGACAATTAATTCCGGACTTTTTTTTCTTTTTCTTTTCCTTCTTATTTTTTGTTCAGCGTCTCATTTCTCAGCAAGTAAGTCTATAGGCTATTTATATTTGACTATCGAAAGAAAAGAATAAATCAATCTTTGAACATGTCAATACTCACCCGTAGGTGATGGAAATAAAAGAAAACAATGAGAAAATGACGAACATGGAAATCATTTCTCTAACTATTGTCCTTGACCGAGACATTCCGTCTATCTTTAAGAGAGATCAATGTCTTCCGTTCGCTATTTCTGTGTGTTAAAGAAAGATAATAACGACAACATTTCTCTATTTACAGTGAGTGTTAGGTAACTTCATATTGAATGTTGTTAGCAGATAAAGTTTTTCATTGAAGACTGCATCGATTATCTTGATTGAGAGATAAATTAGCGGCCGATTGGATATCGTTATACGACAATTGAACAAACGATCAATCATCAAGATGAGTTTTTTATTTTTGGGAAAAACTCTTGTGTTCTTTTCTTTTTCTTCTTCGGTTGTTGCTGTTGTTGTTATTCAGACGAGGAGATCGAGTTAAGCGAACGAGAGAGAAAGAAAAAGAGAGAGAGAGAGAGAGAAGAAAAAAAAGAAGATTCGATTTACAAATCATAACTGTTATTTCCTGCTTAGATGAAGGATTGAACTCGTTTTCCATACTCATCGAAATTTAATCCGTCTATTCTTAGTCAATCTATCCGGAAAAGAGTCTAGTGAGTTTCTATTTTTCTTCTCTTTATCTTTCAACAGACAAAGAAACAACAACAACAACAACAACAATAGAACGACGAAACGAGATAAACCAGCTAGCATTTCTTTTCTTATTTCTATCTACAGTCCAATGTCATTGAAATCATCCGCCGGAACTAGGCTCTTCGAGCTTTTTTTTTCCTCGGATCGACAGTATAAAAACAAATGGTTAAATAACGATTTTCTTTTTCTCTTTCTTCGATGTTTTTATTAGAATATTTCGTCAGTTATTTTATCAATTGATTCTGCTCATTCTTCGTGCACCTTCGAAGAGATTTGAATGCCTGCATGTGAGAGCATTTGCTTGACAGATGTGTGTGAGAAATAAATCGACAGAAGAAAATAACGAGAATATCTACGTAATAAAAGAAGAAAAAATGAAGGAAGAAGGAGAGAGAGAGAGAAAAAAGAGGATTTCGAGCAAGTAAGAAAACGGAAAAGAAAAGCGCTTTTTTAAGTAGGAGAGAAGAAAAAGAAAGCTCTTCTATTAAGAATCGCTGTAGATAAATATTCAACAAATGGATAGAGTTACTTTTGTCGCCGAAAGGCTATCGATTCTTTTTTTTTCTCTCTCTCTTTCTTCAAATCTATCAATAGAATTAAATTTCGTATTTTGTCATGTTATTGCGAGGATTGTTTTTTTTGTGTATTGCAAATAGATAAAAAAGAATGAACTTGAAAATGAAGATGAACAATTGAAGCAGCATTTTGGCATCACGTTTTTCTGCGCACAGCTTGTCTAATATTCAATTTAAAATGAAACCTTCATAGGAGCTATTTATTTATTTATATACAACGACGTGCCAAATGCTGATGAATGAAATAGGTCTTTACACTCCTATTTTCTTTCTTTTTTTCTCTTCTTCTTCTTTCGTTGGACCTTTTTTACTCTCTCTCTCTTCCTTCGTCTCTGTTTCTCTCCTGTGTATACATGCGCCTCTATTGCTAGTCTTAAAAAAATTATGACACGTACACACACACATTTATTGAAGAGACAGACGAGAAAAACCGATCTAACAGCACTACCACCAGTGTTAACAGCATCAGTCTGCATTCGTGCAATGATTTCCTTGGTCTCTCCTTCTCTCTCTCTCGTTTTTTTTCTCGTTTTTCCAAGGACACTCGGCGAGGCGCGCATAAAGCTCATTCTCTACTATACAGACTTATTTCTTTTCGCCCTGGTCTGTATATGATTATGTATGCGCATTTGCGCCCAAGTAAGTCATTTTTATACGTTTTAGATCCATCCGTAGACATTACCTTAAGCAATACACAAAGAAAAGAAAAGAAAATGAAATCTAATAGATTTTAATTATATTCTTCTTTTTCTATAGAAACATAAAAATCTCATATTCTATTCGTTAAATTTCATCCTTTTTTCTTTTTGCGTCTTTCTACGTTTTTTAACTCAATGCTCACTATCAGTAATTGTCATCATTGTCCTTCAACTGGCTATAGAAACTGAAGGTTTTTCTTTTTTTTTTTCTCTTTCAACATAATGAACATGAAACAAATGATGCATATTTTATAAATTGACTCTGAAGACTTCAAGTACGTCGGAGATGTTTAGATAAGTTTATTTGTTATCATTATAAAATGAAAGATGATGATGAGAATGAAAGCGAAATGTTCTTGTTTATTAATAGACACTTGAAAAAACTATGAAAAGATACATTTTACTATTGCTAATTGCATCATGATTAAGTTCATTCGCGTCGATAACTGCTACTATTACAAGAGAAAAATGTGATTTCCGTTGGCATCATCAATAAAATAAGAAAAAGAAAGTTCGCCTAGAATTAGCTCGATTCTTTTTCTTCTTCTTCATTTCCCCTTGATCATCGTCAACACTATCGTTATTATTTGATTCTTATCTTTCATATTACATCGATATACGTACATGATAAATGTATCGGAGATCGATTGAACAAGATCCTTTTATTATTAGCAAGACCGATGAATGTACAAGGTGAATAATTATTCAAGTAGATAATTTAGATTGTTGTTTCAGTTTCATGATATGCAGAAGAAGGAACAAGACACTTTTTTAATGAAATCCCATGATGAACATGTTTCTATATAAGTCGAAAAGCTCAGATAAAAGAAAAGAATAGTCAATTCTTTTCATTACAGCCATTGGCATGTACATAAGTATAGATCATCGAAATAGTTCTTTTCTAATTGAACTGGCAATACCTCACATTACCCTTGAGACAAGTCTGAATATGACAAATATGTAAGCATAAACTAGAAAGAGAAAATAGAATGAAAGAAGCTAACATTATGATAAGAAGATCTAAGGATATATTTTTCTTTTGTGTAATGTAATTATCGTGGTAAGTGTAGAGAAAAAGAAAATTAATAAAAACTTTTCTTCTTCTTCTTTTCAATGTTATTTTTTTGTCTGTATTCATTTTTAACACATTTTTCATCTTCTTCGACGTAATCGTAAAGATGTCGAAAGTAAAGAACAACAATAGTTAATCTTCTCTTCTTTGCTCGTTCTCCTATTTTTTGTACATATATTTGCTTTGAAGCATCAAGAGATAAGAGAAGACAGATTTCGTTAGAAAAAAAAAACGAGAAAGAAACTAGTAACAGTCAGTAATTGCCTGAAGACATTGTCTATGTATATGAATTGAACGGATCATCGCTCTTTATTAATAGTGGTCAATCTAATGAGCTAGTTGGGCCTCGAAAAGGTCAATCTCTCTCGTTTTTCTTCTTCGATATTGGCATGCGGCCTAATTGATGAGGGCAAAAATTCCATTTATTTTTCAAATCGAACTGATAAGATTAAACATACCAAAAATATTTATGTTTTCGAGAGTATTGACACGTCGCATATTACATCTCGAGCAAAAACCAAATTTCTGCAAGATGAGAACGCAGCTGACGCCCATTCTTTTTCCTTTTTTTCCTTCGTTTTATTTCTTACACTCAGTTTTGTCTTTTTTTCATGATTATAACTCTGAGGACACTTACATTCTCATACACGTCGACAACACGCGTATATTTATACACGAAGGTTTTCTTTCTGTCGTTTTCTTTTCTCTATCTAACCGGTTCTTTCTCTCGCCAATAATATTGAAGCAAACAAAGGTAATGATTATCATTATCGTCATCATCATCAATATTAAATTCGAACACATTTGCTAGTGACAAGTGTATTGCATATTTTATTACGAAAAAAAAATATATATGTAATAAGAAACGATTTTTTTTACATTGATTGAGGACAAAGAAACAGAAGAGAAAAAAGAACGAGAAGGACATTGATGAATATAAACCTGTCAGTGATATCTCATTGTCTCGGTGCGTTAGCCTCGAGACAATGATGAAACCACAAGGATTTATTTGCTAGCACATTTCTTTCGATGACAATGAGGAAAACAAATGCGAAAATCCATCAGTGGCAGTTAAATAGACAGACATGATTAAGCATTCTCAAGTTGGTAGACTTCTGCAACTTGTCGTTTTTCTCGGCATCGACAGAATATTCCATTATAGTTTACCATTAGCAGTGTCTTATTTTGGCCACTAGAGACTGATATTCTCGTTTGGTTTATTGTGGTCTGCCTATTTTCTCTTCTCAATGTGCGTGCGTACGTCTTTTTCTTTTTTCTTCTTCTTTTTTTGCCTGTGCTTCTTCGCCTTTGGACTTTTTTTTTTCTTTCTTTCCTAACTTTTGCTGGAAGGATGAGGTCGTCTAATGTCCAGACGAGAATATCGTAAGAAGCGAAAGAAACAGTATAATAGTTAGAGTAGCAAACAAAAACGTCGCATCAGTATTCGTTTTTTTTTTGACGTATATCGAGTGCAATAAGGCAAAAAGTTGCGCAGAGAGAAAGAAAGAGCGAGCGAGCTCTGTTCTCTTTCCATTTTTCTCTTGCGTTTTTTTTTTCTTCTTCATCTCCGCTTGCGTTATGTTAGGTTTGTAACCGCAACCATTG
>Ga0209922_101272_pt1 | contig 24971 bp, 36 predicted proteins | sample ThiBiot_500_biof_FD_183946 | JGI IMG/M metagenome (GOLD analysis project Ga0209922, IMG submission 183946) | Wastewater bioreactor microbial communities from Cape Town, South Africa - Thiocy_expt_500_biof (SPAdes) | ecosystem: Engineered > Bioreactor > Thiocyanate-remediating > Anaerobic-Aerobic ... | reverse complement strand
ACAAAATGGTCTCATACCAAATGGTTTAACATTAAAAGATCTCTTGGGTAAGGGTAAAGTTTCATTACCAACGGCTGATAAAACAGGTCGAGCTGTTCAACATATAAGTTTTGATTCGTTGACCATCAACGATTTCGAATGTCGTTTACATGCAACCATTGAAACACTTTCGAATCGTATTCGATGGCTTTTACAAGACAGTCGAAAAGTATTCGGCGTTGTTCAAGGCGCACGTGTACTTGTCATATTAGATTTTAGTCAAGGACAAGCTAGTTTCGGTCGTGGAGAAGAATATCATCGAAATTTATTGAATTTAATCGATGAACAATTAGTTCACAAAGAACAATTAGGTTTTATTGCGTATGGAACTGACATCGATACACTTTGGAAAGGCGTACGAGATGTTAATTCACGTGCATTGGATGAAGTACATGCTTGGTTAGCTAATTTAAAATCTTCGTTCGGTTGTAGTGATGAAAATTGTGCACATATCGATAGTACATGTCCAAATAATAATAGCAAATGTGCATTTAAAACAAATAGTAGCAGTAATTTATTGAAAGGTAATCGACAAAGAAAATAACATTTTCGTTTCATAAACGAATATTTTCTTTAGCTATTCGACGTGTTGAATTAATGTCCGAATTCGATACACTTTTATTAATTGTCGGTAGTTTACCTGATCAAAATATTGATATTATTGCTGATTTTACATCACAATTATTTTGTGGTGATGATAAACCACGTATACATGCTGTTTCATACGATTGTAGTCATCATCTTGTCAATGCATTGTTAAAAACCATGACTGCATCGGCATCAACATTTGCAACATTAGCTTCAGCACGTAGTCAAGCCGAATCAACATCGACAGCTCTCGTTCCTCATGATCCATTAAGGTTTTTCTTTTGATTCTACTTTAAAAAAATCGATTGTTTTTGTTTTTGTTTTCAGTTCATTGCAAAATCTAGCGAAAGACATTCCTGAAATCGTCAAACACACCTATCATTGCTATTCGCGTGATGAACCTCATCAAATCTACAATAGTACAGACATTCGTTTACTCGTTCGAGAAATTCAACGTGCCTACGATCTGCTAGCACGTATCAATGAAATGCGTCATGGTGCACTTGGCTCAGCATTAATCTCAATTGAAAATGAGATCAATCTCGAACTAGCACATTATCCGCAATCGAAATTTCTTCCACGTCCACCGAATCACGAACAACCATTACGTTTTCCTCAACAATTCATCGAACAATCATCGGTGATTTACACACGACAAGCACGTGGCATCGAAGCAGCACTTGCCAATCGACCACCATCATCAGTTCGTCCACAATCACGATCAGCAACTGTTCGATTCAATGATACAGTCAGTGTTGCTGGACGATCCGTTGCGTCATCCTATAAATCAGTTATGACAACTCGAAGTGTAGGTTTCTTCGTTTGTTTCATATCGAATTACTTTCGATTTCTTTTTCTAAAGCGAGATTCAAGTGCTACTCGTCCTCAAAAGCCCTTACCTGTTCTCTCAAGTAACAATCCATCTATCTATCGAACATCAGCCAATTGGCTTGGTCAACACGGTCTTTTCGCCAAAAAACTCACTCTATTTCAAATTCTCGCACCGAATGCTTATTCGCCATGCGAAGATTATATACCTATACTTCGTAAGACAGTAACATCGCAAGTACATGAACGAGCGATGGTACAAGTCGATTGGCATTCAACAAAAAATGTTCATGTCGATCTGTCGGGTTTGTATGAATATCAAAAACGATTGAAGAAAATCGTTGAACTCTACGAACAACGTATGGAATGGTTGTGTTCATCATCGAGAAAGATTTTCGGTAGTATTGTCGAGAATAATATTATTCTACTTGTGGATTGTTCACAAGCAAATCGAGATTATATTATTCATATTCAACATTCGTTGAGATTGTTACTTGAACAACAATTATTCGGACGAAGATTTTTTAATATTATCGCATTTGGAACCAATCGGAAAGAAAGTCTAGCAAGATTTAAACCGACAATGGTACAACCAAGCGTCGAAAATCTACAGAGTGCTTGGCAATGGGTAAATACGCATTTTCAAATAAAAACGAAATTAGGAAATGTTTTGTTTTTAGATTTTGAAATTAGAATGCGGTGGTACACGTAATCTTCTTCAAGCATTACGAACGATCTACGAAAATGAAGAAGAACGTAAACATCATTTATATCCCGAAGGTATCTATTTACTAACCAGTGGCATTCCCGATCAATCGCTTGATGTTTGCTGTGCCTATGTCGAAGAATGTAATGTTGGTAAATCGATTTATTTACATACGATTCTATTCAATATCGACGATTATTATCTGACTGGACATGGCATTCAAAGTAGTCTCTCGATGACTGTCAGTGGCCGATGGGCAAATGCAACTAAAACAGCTGAATTCATGCGAGCATTAGCCAAACATTCAGGTGGACGATTCCTATGGTTTCGTGAAACCGGTATCATCGAAAGTGATGATATGAAATTATTACAAAATGAAATCGAAAAAGCTTGTCAATTTTCTGAACAAGCTGCTAATCTTGTTGAAATCATTAAATCGAAACGACGTATACGTGAAAGTGTTAATCTCAATCAAAAATCATTGCCAATTGAACAAACCGAAAAGACAACATCAGGACCTTTAGTTGTTCGACAAACGTTGTTAAGTGCAGCGAGACAACATATGTTCGAAGGAAATCAAACTGACGAACAACATTGGAAACCAACAAATACGTTTAATAATAAGAATTTAATACCTGATTGGCCTGAAGATAGAACTCAACAGGATAATACCAAACGAAAAAAGTAAGTGAAAATAGACTTTTAAAAAAATTCATCTTCATTCAATTGTCCTTGTTAGTAGACAATCGACTGTATCATCATCATTCAAACAAGAATCGTTCTATTTGAATGGCCAAGATAATGCCAAGCATTCGATATTGAAAACTGATTCATCGAGTACAGCAAATGGCGGCAAGAAATCATCGAAGAAATTACCCACAGGAAATCTTGTACTCATTCCATCGAATGATGAAAATGAATCATCACAAGTACTGAAATCACGCAAATCATTTTTTTTTAAATTCATTTTCTCTGTTGTTGTAGACATGGTTGAGAAAATATTCATTAATTCGTTTGAAACTTGATCTACATAAAATGGTCTCTGGACCTGAATGTAAGCGTTGTTGTTTTTCTCTAGTCTGTCAATTGAATTAATCTCTCGAAAAATTGCTCGTAGGTCGACATGATACAATCACAGTTCCGAATATCAAACTAACATCATCAGCTCGTTATTGTTCAGTTTTTCCTTCGATTAATATCAAAGGCAGTATTCGTCATTTACAATTACGTCCACGTGAACTCGACGATTATCGTCAACGATGTGAAGCCGTTCTTCGACGATATTTTAAACGTATGCAATGGTTATTAAACGGTAGTCGTTTGATATTTTCAACACTGATTCATAAACGTGTACTCATACTTGTCGATACGAGCGGTTCAATGGAACCGTATATTGAATTTTTGAAAAAAGAATTAGCTACACTTGTTTGGGAACAATTCTATCCGAATCGAATCGAATTTAATTTCGTCCAATTCAATGATGATTATCAAATTTGGCGAGACAATCTCGTTCTACCCACCGAAGATAATTGTCATGAAGCTATTGCTTGGATAAGTACATTGAAAGCGAATGGTAATACTTGTAGTGAACGTGTCCTTAAATTTGCATTCGAATTTCATCATTCAACACAACCGATCGATGGAATTTATTATATCAGTGATGGTAAACCCGATCATAGTACGAGTTATTTACTCGAACAAGTACGTTTAATGAATACGATTCAATCGAATACAACAGATACAAAACGAATATCGATTAATACGATATCATTTTGTTGTCAAGATATTGATGCTAATCAATTTCTTAAACAATTGGCACATGAAAACAATGGACGATATCATCGATCGACAAATAATTCACGTGAAATTCATTTATTTATGCATCGTTTACAACAGGATAAAACTTATGATCTCGAATTAGATGAAAATCTTTTACCGGAATTAGATGGTGATGATATAAAACGTTTACTAAAAGAAATTGTCAAAGCAAGATTATATCTCAAACAAGCGATTACATTTCGATCACTTTACAATCAACAAGATTCAACAATAAAATCATCGGCAACTACGAACGGACAACAGCAACAACAAGACGAATGTATTCTCATAGGACCTGCACGAGTACCCATGACAGAAGCGTGGTTTAATCGAAAATCGACTAATTTATATACATAGTTAGAATGGAATGTTTGACTGATTAGTCAGATTGTATTTTTTTTTCTTTTTCGAGTGTGCTTTTTATAAATATACATATATATTGAAATAAAAACAAAATTGCTTGGCTTTCTAAAGAACTAATGCCCTCTATATTTTTTATTCTTTGGTTGGTTACGATCAGTAAGTTAAATAAGCGAGCTGCCAAGTGAGGGAAGAAAAACATACATACATACACGAGAGGATTTGAAAATGTATTCCAACGAAAATTAGTAGTGTATCATTTCTATTTTCCATGTCGATTCTACCGTATGCAGTCAATCATTTTCTAAATGATCCATCGCATCATGCAACGTTAGCAACGATCAAAGGCCTCCGTCAAGGCATAGTCTACGGAGCAAAAGTACGTTTTGCTCATTCACTAGTGCAAGCGTTCCTATTTCGACGTGAACCATGGCCACAACGGATTCGTTTTATTCTTCGCATGACATATCTTCATGCGAAACACTTAGGTTTATTTGTATTTTCCTATAAAGTTCTTCGGACAATTATTGCATCGATATTTGGCATATCGAAACCTTATCGAGCTTTTATTTCTGCATTCATTGTTGGTTACGTTGTTTTCAATGAACATAACAGTGTTAATGAACAAATTATTCTTTATCTATTAGCACGTATAACTGTTGGTTTTGCTCGTTACGCTGTCAAACGATCGTGGCTACCGAAAGTAAAACAACCGGTGTTTCCCTGGTTCGCAGCGTTCGTTTGGGGTGTTGTTATGTGGCTATTCGAATGTCATCGAGAAACGTTACAACCGTCATTAACAAGATCGATGGTTTATCTCTACGAAAATTCCGAACGATGGACAACATGGAGAAACTATCTCATTCGAAGTTAACAAGAATCTACTCTCGTCGACTCTCACATCATGATTCTTAGTTCTTCGTCTTCTTTTAATATGAAGTCAATGTTTGTTTTGTTTGTTTTTTTTTCTTTAAAAAAAAAGGCCTAATCTCATGTCTTAATTAATACAGAAAAAAAAGACGAGAAACCACAATAGAATTCTCTTTTTTTTATTAAACAGAATAGTTTGTAGCTTTCTTCATACAATTGCAAAAGAAAAAGGAAAGAAGAACACAACTTGAAGTGCAAATAAATATTCGTTGAAGTACACTCTTCAATGTCAATGATAAGGCAATAGTGAAATGATACATAAAGAGAGAGAGAGAGAGAAAGCGAAGAATATGATGCAACTAATGGGAAAACAATGAGACTTTTAGTTTCTCAAATACACAACATTGGTAATTATTGTCGAACTAAAGAAAAAGAAGGAAAAAAAAAGAGAAACTAGACGTTTCTATATACTCTTTCAATCTTTCTTATTATTCCATCTGTAATAGACAAGAGAATAGAAAACAAAATCTAATAAGATATTATCAATTGAATCCTTTTCCTATTTCTAATAACTTACAGATGTCTAAAGTAAAAGTGTTCGTTCTTATTAATATATATTTCCTTATAGAATGTTTCTGTTGACTGAATTTCTTAGTCTATCGATTCCATATGAATCTTTTTCGGTTTACGTTTCGCTTAATTGAACTTGACATCGTCTGGTTGATCATAATGATGACGATGATAACAATAATAATAATAATAATAATCAATCAATCAATATATTATTATCATTTGTAAGAAATCAAACAGTAAGTCTACACAAACCGACTTGATTTAACTAAGCTACAATGATTTAGTATAGAATTCTTTCATTTTTTCTTGTTAGAAATGATAATTAAATGAGAACTAATCATAAACGTCAAATAAATTCGTTTAAATAATCATAATTGAATCGACGTCATTTTTCAGAAAAGAAAATTTTTCATTTAATTATCATTTCGAGGCAAGTTTAGATATCTGTTCGATTACAACTTCCCCTTTCGTAAGCAGAGAATATTTGTTCGCGTTTTCTGTGTTGTGTTATTGTTGTTTTGTTTAATATACACTCTGGATCATGTTTATTCTGCCCTTTTGCTTTTTTAGATTGGAAGCGAATGCGAACTTTATATTTGAAAAGGAAAAATATCGACTGTTTATTTTTCTCAATATAATTGCAGAACACACGCGTTAATTGATTATTAGTAATATTTATGTTTAACTTGTCGACTTTTTTTTTCTGTAGGCAAATATTAATGTAAAAACATGAGCAATATCTTCTTTTAGACACGCGTCATTCGTTGAGGTTACTTATAACTTTATGCTTACAAATAAGGCTTTTATGATTTATCATTGAAGATTTATAAAATCTATGTAGGTGAGAATCTCTCCCGTCGACTTGATTTATAATGGATTTTCCGGCTTACTGCCAGTGCATACGATTTTTCTCTCTGTCAATATGATAAGATGAATTTTCTTTCGACTTATATTACTTACTTTCTTCTTTTTATTTTTAGCAGACTATGCTTCCGTTCAATTTGAATACACATTTAATTATGAATATATCGAAGGAAAACTATTAAAATTCAATGTTTCTCCCTCGTTTGTTTTGGTTGTGTTTGAAGCTTTTGAGTTGTTCGTTCAATGTCATTGAACGAGTAAAACTACGATCGATTTCTATGAGACAAAAAGTATTTTTTTTATTTATTTTTTTATTATTCTTTGAAATTTATATGTAGACCTAGAAGCACTTCAAAGTAAATGAGAAATCAAAAACAATCTTGTTCTTTTTTTCTGACGCTTTCTCAAATCAATCTTGATAGTTTCGTTTTTTCGAATGAGAAGGTTATGATCACCTATTGAGTTAAATATTCATTCTATTTGATTAATGAAACATGAAAATAACTACATAAACAAGTTATTATTTCCTATTCGGAAAACTAATCATTTTTTTTCCGGGTATTCTTTTAGGTTACTTTCTCAAGCTTAAGTAATAATGATATATTTATGATTGATCGTATAAGACAGTGTAGAAAATAATCATCAATTAGACTAGTCAATTGTTCTGTGTAGATAAGCATGGAATGTCGACAGATATTTTCTAACTAGTTCTTCTACGTGATACACAACGAACGAACGAACAACAACCAATAACAAAGCTGAATATATTGACAATAAAATTAGTGAGTATTTAAAGAAGAATCTTATTTTACAGATTGTTATTTCTTTATGTGTACTTTTATTTTCGAGCGGATATCTTGAAAGAGAAAGAAGAAAAGCAAACGATCAATTATTGACTTGGCTCTTTTCTTTTCCTATTTGAATAGTCTTTTCGATCTGAAAAAAAATGTTATTCTAATCTAAACATCAACAATAATTGTTGAGTCTTAATAATTCCGATTACTTAAGTGCAATTATATTCGATAGGAAACAGAGGAAAACAAAAACTAATCTCGGCTTTTCTTTTTAGTTCGATGATTATATTATTGAACATGACAGTAGAGCACAATGAAATTCCAGATTCATTTGTTTCTTTGAAATATCTCGACATGCATTAATGACATTCGAATAGTTTGATATCAACAATGGTAATGATGATGCCAACAGCTGGTTTTACACTGACAGTTAAAGACGAAAGTAGAACCGATCAAGGCAGAGAAAAAGAAAAAACAACAACAGTAGTAGTAGTAGTAGTAGTAGTAGTAACACACAATGCTATATTGAAAAATTTATTATCAAGATGAATAAGTAAGTGATGTAATACGAAACAATCTAGCACCGATGATCATGTAATCGATCATCTCTCATCGTTTTTGCATAGTTAAAGAGTTAGAATTAAGAAAAAGAACGCGTCGTTCTCTTACTGATTAAATAAAAGGCAAACTAGTATATTTTTTTTCTTCTTTCTCTTACTTAAGAGCAAGCATTGAGTCTCAATTATATTGACCAGATGCTTCTGCTGTTGAAATGTTAATTATTCATTTGTTATCATTTTGAACAGTGCAGATAAAATAAAAGTAGATCATATATATTTTTTCATTTTCTTTCAGATTTCTAAACGTAACATGGATAAATTTCAATGTTAAAATGTTCGATGTTTTTCTGAATAAATCCAATGCAAATTGTTCTCAATTGGACAAATAATTTTTCGAATCAATCATTCGAAGAAACCAAACACACACTTAGTTTTACAGTCGTTTTTTTATCATTCATTCTTTCATGTTTTTGTATTATAACTGTTTTTGGCAATGCACTTGTTATTTATGCTGTTTTACAAGAACGATATTTAAAATCAGGTAGAGAAAAGAAAAAAAAATGAAATGTTTGTTCATTTTGATTTCTAATTAGCGACCTATTATTATATGGCTTCATTAGCATGTGCTGATCTATTTGTTGGCTTGATTGTGATGCCATTTGCCATCGTACAAGTTATCTACGGTGAATATTGGCCATTTGGAAAGACTTATTGTGATCTTTGGCATTCGATTGATGTTTGTGCGAGTACAGCATCGATTTTAGATTTATGTGTTATTGCCTTAGATCGTTATTCAGCTATAACTAATCCGATTTCGTATCATCGAGCATTTTTTGTTAAACATTGGCCATATTTATTGGCAGCTGTTTGGTTATGTTCAGGTTTAATATCGTTTCCTGCCATTGCCTATTGGCGTTTAGTTATACGTCAATATGAAATCGATCGTTGTCTATTTCCCGATGATATTTATTACATATTGATATCATCATCAATTTCATTTTATATTCCTCTTTTTGTTATGATTTTTGTTTACATACGAATCTATCGTGCTGCAATAAAACAATTACATGCGTTTAAAACCGGTGTGAAAATATCTAAAGGCAAGCCAACAACAACAGAAAATTCTATTTCAATTACAGCATCGCCTGATGTTTGTTTACGAATACATCGAGGCAAATATCATGGTATTACAGTTGATCATGAATCTTCACTTACAGATAATTCAATTTCACATTATTCAATTACAAATGACAATCTACAAATTCCTATGCCAAAAAAAGCTCTATCAGCAGATAAATCACGGCAGTCACTTGGTAAACGTCTTACGAAATTTTCCAAAGAGCAAAAAGCTACAATTACATTAGCCTATGTCATGGGAATATTCGTCATTTGTTGGCTACCATTTTTTCTCTACAATTCATTGACTGCTATAGCTAAACCAATTCTTCGACATAAATCAACATACAATGGTTTCGAACAATTTCTAATCGGAAATGATCTTGTCTTTCAATTGTTTACTTGGCTTGGTTACGTCAATTCAAGGTAAAAAAAATCCAATAAAAACAATAAACAAACAATTTCATCGATTTATATATATTTTTTTCTTTCGTTAAATCTCCATAGTGTTAATCCGATTATATATGCATATTCATCACGTGAATTTCGTCGTGCATTTATCAAATATTTATGTCGATGTTTTCCGACACGTTTACGAACTTTTCTCATGTCCTATCATAATCTTCATTTATTACACTATCGTCGGCAACGTCAATCATCATTTATTTCAGCTGAAAATCTCGAATCCAATTCCGATAATACGAATAAACAAGTTTATCTTCCATCAACATCAACGACACCAACAGCGATTTTCATTAAGATTCAAAATAAAAATCAATCAAAGATTTGCTTGCTCAAAACCCGTCAACAGCCGAAACAATTCGTTGAAAAGCCCAAAGCAAATATTCTCGTTGATTATTGTACTTATCATGATGTTTCAGTCTCACGGGTGACATGTCTTTGACAGAACGAAAACATTTTCTCTTTTTTGTCTTTTCTCAACGCATTTTATTCGATAAAAACAACAAAAACACATTAGGAAACTCGTTGTGTACGTTTCTAAACATAGAAAATGAAGAAAAGCAATGATATTAAATAGTTCTTACTTGAAAGATAAGTTCAAGTTCGGAGTGAAGTTTCGCATTGACTTGTTTGGAATGTTGAATAAGTTTTTCTTGAGTAGTCGTGCTTTGTTCAGATTCGAGGTCTAGATGCTGTTTAGCTTTTGTAAACAATGGATTTGTTCGTAGCTAAATACCAAAAGAAACAAAAGATGAAAAGTTTGGATTTTGAAATGCAACGTACTTCACGTAATATCCGTGTATCGGATAGTTTACTAGATGTTGTCGATGTACCAGTACTATTTACATCACGTGTCAATGTCATAACGGACGTTCGTTGTGAACGATTCGGTTGCGTTGACATATTACGAAAACCGCCAATTGGCAATCTAATATTGGAAGAAAAACGAGAATAAACCTAGTTAGTTTATTGCATGATATGTTTGCTTCAATGGCAAACATGCAAACTTATTTTTGACTTACGGCGGTGGTGGAGGAGGAATCGATGATGATTGAAGATGATCGAGTTCATCATAGATGTCCAATTTGTTGTTCTCGACGATTGTCTTCGATGAAGAATCTTGTTGTTTTTGAATACGTGTTGTTAAATGTTGATTTAATTGATTAATAACACAAATATTCACATCGTTGAGTTTGTCGTTCGTCGATGACGATGATGTCGATGAACGAAAACCGATATGCGTGTGAATCGGATGGATAATAGCCGCTTGACGAGATGTTGAAATATTGATGGATGATGTTCGTCGTTTGTAATCATTGTAGATTTTCGATGATTTCTTATGTTCATATTCGTTTTCAATAACGATCGATGTTGTTGCTGACGATAAAATATTATCTGAGGGTTGTTCTTCGGCTAGGGAATCTTTTTTACAAAGAATTGTCGAGTGTGTTTGAGGTTCGTTTAATTGAGAAATTGAACCATAGGTTGAAAATGAACGTGAAATAGGTTGAGAAACTTTTCGTAGATTTGTTTTAGCGAGAATTTCTTTTGTTAGATTGAAACGAACTGGTTGACATGGAGGAGGAAGTCTATCGGAAGGAGTCGAAATCGGCGAAGATTTTTCATCGATACTCATTGATTTTGAAATTAGTTTATGATCAGGTGTGATTTGATCGGCAATAGTTCGACAACGAAAAGTAATTCGATTGGATTCGAGAAAATTGTCGGGTAGTGGCGGAGGTGTTGGTGGATAAAGTGCTTGATAATCGAGATTAATATCACTTACTGGAGTGAGAGTTGGCTGAGGTGCTGGAACTGATGATGAAACACCGAGATCTTCGGGTGTTGATGATGTTTGATCGAGTTCATAGGTTGCTGTATTATTTGATTCATCGTAATCAATCGATGGTTCGTCGGTATTTTCGGTATTTTCAATTGTATGAATGGCAATTTCTTCTTCAGGTTCATCATAATCCGGTGCTGGTTCATCAGTATCATCAAAAGATGCTTGAACTCGTGGTATAAGATGATGTCCAGGTGGTTGTTTCCACCATTCATCAATTGGTTGAATAGAAAAATGTAATGATTGCGTACGATTGACAACAGGTTTTTTCTCATTCACAATAAAATTTCTATCTAATGAACACATAAGTTCAACACTCATTGCAGCCTGCATACGATGTGCAAGTAGATCAACGGCATTGGCTGTTGTTGAATAACGTTTAGGTTTAGATTTTGTATTTGATTGTTCGAATTTTTTGTTTTTAGGTAATGATGAACGATTATCATGAGATTTTTTCGGTTGACAATCAGGTTGAGCAGGATTTTCGTTTGATTTTCGTTTGTATGCACGTTGTCTAATCGAATCTTTTCGTGGGAGATAAATACGATTTGAAGATGGAACAACAAGATCACTGTAACGTTTAGAAAATCGTCGACGAACAGACGCTTGTGGTTGAGGTTGAGAATTACGTAAGAACTTCTTTGGAGATGTCTGATATTCTTCATCATCATTCCTAAAAAATAAAATTCAATTAAAATATTTATTTCGAAAGAAAAAAGAACTAAATAAAGATTGCGTTATTATTTTAGTCTCTCACCTTCGAATTACATTTGAGAATCTCTCTTTCTTATTACATAAACAGAAATCATAACTTGTCTTATGTTTCTGTTGTTGAAAACATGAATTTAAAGCATCAATGCTTATACAACGCGAAATAAACCACATAATCGTAAGAATAAGAGAAGATTTTGATCGATAATATCCTATGTATATGATTGCTGTTGAATAGAACACAATGAACATGTTCACATAGAAGACATTTACACAATGGCAACGCGCGTTTTTTTTCGTGTCTCGAATTTGTTTTAGTTTATTCTTTTCCTTGATACTAACAACAATAGAATTCGTTGGACTTCGTACGTACACGCAAAAGACAAAAATAAATGTTGACAAGACAGTAAAAGGCGTTAAACAGCTGCGTGTCAATTAAACATTTTGTCGACAAACTGCTCGCATTCTCTGAACGTGCTTAAATGATCGTTCAAATCAAGATTCGAGCACATCAACGTAAATCTTAATCCTTTTCTCTTTTCGAATACACAATGTCATTTATTTTATTGACAAGCTTTATGTCAATAATATTCAAGAGAATTTTATTCAAACGCCCCTACGAACAAACATGCCATAAGGAAAAGAACAAATGATACATACCATCGATATGACATTAACGTCGGAACAAGTGGGGGTACAGTTATTGGTAATCGAGCTAAAACAATTTCAACGATGTTCAAATTTTGAAAAAAAAACGAAGAAAATTATTCACGTACGAAAACGCGTCATGTATTGATACGAATAGTTGAAATCGATTAATTGCGGCTTTTTACGACGAAAAAAACCGAACAAACGACGATATCCCCAAATTTTAGAATTCTTATTTTTATAAGTCAACATCTTAGCTTCTAAATGAAATCGAAAAGACATCGATTGGCCTTGTCTTTCTGTAACTTACTTCATAAATAAACAAATCGAGTTTGTTTTTCTAATTAAAATTGATTTATCTTGCACATTTTTCTATGTACGTTTATATAATAAAATCAAAATCTACTTCTAATAATATTGACCTTGTCAGCAAACATAACCTACTCGCATCTCATCTGTGACACAAGAATGGCACCTTTCATTTGACATCCAGTGCCTTTTCCTTTTCCTTTCTCTTATCTTATGTAACAGAAAACGAGTGAGAGAGAGAGAGAGAGAAAAAAAAAGAACATGATGAGATATTCTCATTTTCAGTCTCAAACTGTCGCGCGCATCGAGAACGAGAGAGACGGAGAAAGGAAGAAATGGAACCAGCAATTATTCATGACTTATCATATTTAAACTTAAGCATGAAATTGAATCTTTGTCAACAGAGAAGTGATGACGTATAGTTTGACAAGATTTTTATTTTACAAATTTATACAACAGAACAATCAGATCTCTCGAAAACGATTGCAAATCGAATCGTAAAGACTTAATGTCACAGCAGTGGATAGATAAGCTTTGATGAGACTTGGTGCAATGCCTTTATAAAGACCACGAAAGCCTTCGGTATGAATTATATCTGAGAAGCAATGCGTCATGCCGGAATAAGAACGAGTCTATGAAAAAAAAAAGAAGATTAACTTTTTTTCATTAAAGAAGAGAACATACTTGACCAAATTTTGATCGAGCCTCGTCGAAATTCACAACTTCAAGACGTTTTTTTGTCAAATCAAACGGATAGACAACTAATTTCGCTAGTAAACCAGCTGCACCACCATTGAATGCATGTTTTATCGAATCTATGCATCATTACATCGAATTTCTACTGTATTGAATCATTATTACGTGACCTACCTAATTTCCGTAACGGTAAATGAGTCCATGCTCGATTAAAAGATTCATAAAATCCGAATGTTAATGAAGCTACAGGTGCATAGAGAATAATTGCAGGAATTAAACCCCGATAGAAGCCTCGAAAACCTTCACGAGTCAAAACAAGTTGAATAGCTTGGAGATACGATGTATAAATCTTCACAAAAAATGAAAGAAAATAGATCGAATAATGATTAATGAATTTCATTCATTTACTTTTGGTTCGCCTTGTCCAACGAAACGTGTTCGAAGAACGTCCATCGGTTGACAACTTAACACTCCAACACTCGCTGCTATTGATCCCGTAACAAAATGCGTCAATGTCTTAGCTGCAGGCGATGATGTAGTACTCGGCGAGACTTCAGCAAATTCTTTCGTGACTCGTTCAAATGCATACATCTACGTACAATCAACGAAATTGATCGAAAATTGTCTGATGATTTTCATTCAACATACTTGTGCTGCATTGTAGGATATAGTCAATATTTGTGCAGCTATATGTCCTTTCCAAAATGCTCGTAAACCTTCTTCGTAATAGATTACTCGAATTGTTTGAAGTAAATTCTGATATTTAGAGTTTGTCTGCGAACGAATCGGCTCAATTTGAAGCTAGACATACATACATCAATCAATTATTCAAAAATAAGCCAATAAATGCTTGTCATTGCGTACTTGAAAACGTATTTTAATAACATCAATTGGCTGCAAAAGAAATCGTGATACAAATCCCGATGTACTACTCGCGATTAATATTTGTGTATTTGTTAGATCTTTTTTTTTCGGATCATATCCAACCATAATCAAAATCTACGTATATAGAGAAGAAATAATTAGCTTGAATGACTGTGTTGTTTGTTTTTTTTTGTTTTTTTAATGAGAAATAAAAAAATAAAAATACAAATCATTCACACAAACAGTAAATTGAAAGATAGAGAAAAGTTTATCGCGTTAAACACCTTTGTAAACGGGTTTACGTTTTTCTTGAAATGCTTTCAAACCTTCGATACGATCTTCCGATGTCAAAACAGTATCATAACAACCTTCTTCAACATCGAGACCTGTCTGAAGATCAACTTCAATGCCTTTATTAATCGCTTGTTTAGCCATTCGAACAGCTAACGGACCTTGTTGCGCGATTTCTCGTGCAATTTCAAGCGAACGTTTGTATGCTGCATCGGTCGTTTCATTTTGTTTAACAACTTCATTAACTAAACGAATTTCATGCGCTTGTTGTCCATCGAGAATACGTCCTGTATAGATCAATTCTTTCGCTTTTGAAATGCCAATTAAACGAGGCAATCGTTGAGTTCCACCAGCACCCGGAATAATACCGAGTTTCGTTTCTGTCAAACCAAGTTTGGCTGTATTAGCTGGAGAAAAAAAAAGAGAAAATCGGTTATTTAAATTATCTTTTTATGTTTATTTTTTACCAGCTATACGAATGTCACAAGCTAACGCTAATTCCAGTCCACCACCTAATGCTAAACCTGAAATAAGATGAAAATGAATGATATTTCGATAGATAATCATCAGTTGATCTACCATCAAGTGCAGCAATCGTTGGCACGGGTAGAGCAAAGATTTTTGTGAAGATTTCTTTTATTTTTGAGACGAATGGTCCGACTTCTTCTTGTTGCATTTCGAGACGTTCTTTCAAATCAGCGCCTATTCAATTCAATGCAAAAATCGATTCTTTTCTTATGATTTCAATTTACCAGCACAGAATACATTCGGTACTAAACTTCGAATGAGAATACATCGAATCGCATTATTATCTTTAAAACTATCGATCGTTGAATCCAACTGCAAGCAAATTTCAATCGATAACTTTTCAGTCAAATAATCAATCTACCTGAGCAAGCAGTTGCTTTCCAAGTGCATTGCGTCGTTCAGCTCGATTGAGAGCGATTTCTACTATATCTAAATTTCAAACCAATGAATATACAATTTAAAAAACCGAGTTTTTATCGTACGTTGTTGATCTCCATTGAGATTAGTCACTTGTAATTCAGGAACGGCTGGTCCGACTTCAGCTGAGGCTTTGCCTTCGGTAGCTAGATATCGTTTTTGAATAGGGAGAACTAGTGTCGATAGACGCGAGATTGTATTCGATTTGACAAGATATTTTAATGAAATCATCTGAAAAACAGATGAACTTATGCAAAAAGAGAAAAAAAATTGTATAAAAAAATCAGTTTTTCGTATCAGCTAGATCGAATTGACCAAAATATCGACCGATTATACATACAAAAAGATCACATGATTTAATCAAACTTGGATCCGACTCAGACTCAGACTAGAAATACATAAAAAGCAAAAAACAACAACAATTAAACAGAAATGAATAAATATACGAACTAGTAATTTCGTTCGAGTTTGTTTCCAAACCAAACAAGTCTGTCGCATTGTATACATCACATCTTCACTAATCGGCTTTTCAATAGCCACTAGTGTTGCATATGTGTACATAGCCTTCAAGGAAAAAGAAAAGAGAAAATGTAAAGGTAGCTATCAAATTCATCTTACTAAATGAATTGAACAGCCGTGTTGTTTAACCCAATCGATTTCATGTTGTAATAACTCGTGCAATTGCGGCTAAAGAGAAGTTTGTATGTTGTCTTTTTTAAATTCTGATGAAAGAAAAGATTTTACTTGAGTAAGAGTAATCATTTTTGTCATAGTTGGAAGTGGATTTTGTATTTGTTCCTGTTGATCAAGATTAAAATCATCGATTTGAACAGGTTGTTGTTCTTCGAAACAAAATTTCCAATATTGATTAGCATTTCTTAATTTCAGCGTTTTATATTTCGAATTTTTCGTTCGTAAACGATCACGCATTTGAAAATAATCATTTCGAACAGTCGAAAATAATTGACATTGTTCATTTTGCCAATCATCGGATACATTCGATGTTGTTGTTGTTGTTGTTGTTGTTGATGATGAAGATTTGTTCGCCTAAACGAAATCAACGGAATAATGATAGAGAAGATAGAAAGTAATTTTCTTACAGAAAATAACTTATGCCATGCATGAGTTTTGGAATTGCTCGTCGTTGAATCAATTCGACGATTAGCCGTTTGAAAATCCGGCAATTGAGACGCTTGAAATCTAAATTGAGATTTGAATAAATCTGATTTTCATTTCTCCTACCGAACCTGTCTCAAATATTCCTCTCCAGTTGTCGGCATTTGAGTTAGATCAATTGATCCTTGAAAATCATCGTTCATTGGTAAGACTTGTTTCGAAAGAACATCGTCATCATCATCATCCGATGATGCTTGATGATTACTATTAAACATCTGTAAGAAAGAAAAGCCTAGAGCAATATGATTATTTCGTTTTTTTTTGTTTTTCACACTTTATTGAACAGAAAAAGAAAGAAAACTTGTGATCTGAACGCTGTTAACAACAAGAAGAAAAGACACAATTCACCTAGTAATTTATTTCTACGCTCGTTCTTTATCGAGGTTTTCGAATGCATCATTCCGATCTGTTTCATTGTCAAATCGAAATAGAATCATAACGAATTCACCTTCGGCAACTTCAGGCATGCCAGGATTTAGTTTACAGACAAATGTGAGATCTTTTGATGAATTCTTTTTCAATTCGATTAATTTCGACCAAAGAATATTCAAATATAATCGACCTGAATAAACGAAAAGTTAAATGAAGTTTGTTTTTTTCTCGGAAAACAAAGAAAATCTACCGAGTGTATCGTCTGATCGAACAATTAATTGACGTTTGTCACTGACTTCTTTCAAATTAACTTGAACAGGTCCACGTTTGATTAATTTACCACCTTTATTAACTCCCATTCGGCATCTAAAATCATAGAAACTCACTGAATTTCTAATTTTTCGACAAGAAAATTCATTTACCGATAAGTGTATTTAGCATCGGATTCATGTTCGACCTTTTCTGGTTCAGGTGGTTCACTTGCTTCTGAAAAACAACAAAGATGAAACCGAATTCGACAGATGATTTCAATTCTACCGTCTTCATTGTCGTCATTTCCAGCTGGTTGTTCGCTTTGTACTGGTGGTGTAAACGAAATTTTCGATGGTGTCGCAAAACTAATCGTTGGTTTGTCTGTTGTACTCGAATTTGCAAATGTTGGCTTGAAACAAATCAAAAACTTATTTGTCAACAAAACAAATTATTCTCTCTTACAGTTCCAAAACCAGTATTCGGCATTGAAAAGCTAAATGGTGCGATTGGAGTTGTTTTCTCTGGTGATGCAGCCGGTGGTTTAAAGCTAAAGCCACCTGCTGGTATTGAATCATTACTAGTTGACTTAGCAAAATTAAAGTTTGTTGTTGGACTACTCGTTGGTTTTGGTGGTTCGTTTGCTGTCGGCTTGGAAAAACTGAATACGGGACTTTGACGAACTTGCGGTGCTGGTGAGTCCGATGGAAGTGTATTGGTTTTTTCAGTTAATCGATCGAAATCATGTCGAGCCAGTGCTTCGTAAACATCGATCGTTTCTTGTAGACATTTGGAAATATCTGAACGTGATTGTTTAAGTCGTGCTGCAAGCCAAGGCGAATATTTGAGTAGATCATCTTCATAATTGAAATATTGTCGAACATAATCCAGACAATTACCGACGAGAACACTGAATGGTTCGGTTTTAACTTGTGTTTGAATCGACGCAAGAAATTGTTGATTTAAATCGAGTAAACGTTCAGGATAGACTTCGATTGTTTTCTTATGAAAATCGTAAACTTTCTAAAGACAAAATAAAAGAACAGAACGAATATGACGATTGCATCAGATAGAAATCGATTGCTAACTTGTGGTGCTTGTGAACGAGTTTTTTGTGGCAAATCATCATCTTCTTCTTCAGGATTTGGTTCAGCTTTCTAGTAGAAAAACACAACAATTCGACATTTCAATGGATAAAAATCAATTTCGAATACCTTTCGTTTGGACATAATTATAATAAACTACGATTATTGTATTTTTTTTTTGTTTTCTTTCTTTGAAAAACTTCGTTAGTACAAAGATGTCGTTGAAAATCATTCGATTTACCAATCAAAACGAACTCACTATCATCCATTTTGGTTCGACGAGCAAGAGGACAAGATGTGCTAAAAAAATGCATTTTGTCGCTACTGGTTTTCTACTTCAATATCTATCTCGTCTCGTTCGAGAATTATTCGTTGTGCTTGAATATATTTTATCTTTTATTTACTCAATGCATTTATATACACGTCTCACTTTGTATTTCGTTGTTAGATTTAATCTTTAGTTTTCTTTTTCATCGATTCAAATAAGAAAAAAAGAACAACAAATGGAAGAAGAATATGATGTTGTGCTCTTGGGTACTGGCTTGAAAGTGAGCGAGAGAGAGACATAATTCGATAGTGAAAATTCAATTCAATCTAGGAATGTGTACTTGCTGGTCTACTCGGTGTTGCCGGAAAGAAAATCTTGCATATGGATCGAAATAAATACTACGGAGGTGAATCCGCTTCGATGACACCATTAGAAGATGTAAAGAGTTTTCATTTTTGCTTTGAATCAAAGAGCTGATCATGTTTTGTTTTTCATTGAACAGCTTTATACGAAATTCAATTTGAGCGCACCACCGCCGGAAACTGGCCGCGGACGAGATTGGAATGTTGATTTAATTCCAAAATTTCTCATGGCTAATGGTAAATGTTTTCGAATTCATCACTAATTTACCGATTTTGCTTTCGAATAGGCCTCTTGGTACAATTATTGATTCATACGGGTGTTACGCGATATCTTGAATTTAAATGTATTGAAGGTAGTTATGTTTATAAGGGTTCAAAAATCCACAAAGTACCAGCTGATCAAGGAGAAGCACTTTCATCACGTAAGAAAAAATCGTTTCAACACATGAAATCTTTACCTTTTTTTTCTTTTCTAGCATTGATGGGTTTACTCGAAAAACGTCGTTTTGGAAATATGCTCGTTTGGGCTAATGACTACGATGAAAAAGAACCGAAAACGCAAAAAAATATACCGCCAACTATGAATATGATCGACGCATTCAAGAAATTCAGTTTGGATCAAGATACAATCGATTTCACCGGTCATGCTATAGCACTCTACAGTGACGATGAGTACGACAATAAAACATTCGAAACCTACAAAAAAAAAACCTATATTTAAATTTATAGTTATTTACAAAAGCCAGTCGGTGAAACCATCAAACGTATGAAACTTTACAGTGAATCACTCGCTCGATATGGCAAATCGCCATATCTCTATCCGCTCTATGGTCTCGGCGAGTTACCTCAAGCTTTCGCACGGTAAAGTCTTTTCGTTTTTTTTTGACCATCAATATTTTCTTTGATTAGTTTGAGTTCAATCTATGGCGGTACGTATATGCTCGACAAGCCAGTCGATGAAATTGTCTATGAAAATGGTGTTGTTACTGGCGTTCGATCAGGCGACGAAACAGTTCGTTGTAAGGCCGTCATTTGCGATCCATCGTATGCACAGGATCGTGTGAAAAAAGTCGGCCAAGTTATTCGTGCTATTTGTATTCTACGACATCCGGTTAATGTTAATACAAAAACACCACCAGGCTCAATCCAAATCATCATTCCACAAAAACAAGTTCGCCGTCATAATGGTAGACGAAATCATTTTCAATTTTCGAATGTTTTCTCTCTTTTTTCCTTTTAGATATCTATGTTTGTGCAATGGGACAAAGCAATATGGTTACACCAAAGGATTGGTATATTGCTTTAGTTAGTACAACAGTCGAAACATCGACTCCTGAGAATGAAATCAAACCTGGTTTGGATTTATTGGAACCAATTTTTCAAAAATTCGTTACTGTTAGCGATTTGTATGAACCTGTTGACGATGGAGCAACAAGCAAAGTAAATTGATTTTTGTTTTTTTTTTCAGGAAAGAAAATATTCGTTTTGTGTAGCTTTTTATTACAAGTTCATACGATGCTAGTACACATTTCGAATCGACTTGCGTAGATATTCTTAATGTCTATCGTCGTTATACAGGTGAAGATTTTGATTTTTCAAAAGTAACACGTGGCTTAGAAGCTGAAGGTGATCAAGAAGGTGCACAATAAATCAATTTCTATTTTTCTACAAGCAATGATATTTCATTTCGTTTTCTTTTCTATCAATATTTTGAATAATTTTCTGTGATTTTGTTTGAAGTCAAATACAGTTTTTCGTTTTTAGTTGAATGCAATAAAAAAAAACATCCAAATCTTCTAGTAACTGTTTTAAGTTTACATTTATTTCAAGACAAAAAAGAAAACAAAACAAAACAGAAAGATTGCTACAATGAACACATATAAATACACATGTATATTCTAATTATTATTCGTCGAGAGAATTTGATCTTGATTTTGAGATATAGCCGGTTGAAAATCACATAGAAACGGATGAGATATTAAATCTGATGCTGTAGGACGTTGACTGTAATCTTTTGTTAGACATGCATCAATAAATTCTCGAACAAGATTAGATGCATTCACTGGTAATTGATATCTAGTTAACAAAATAGAAGTTATGATTTCAACAAAAAGATAATATTTACTCAGGTTTATCGCAAGTTACGATATGAAATATCGCCGCGATTGGTTGAAGATGTTGCCAAGGTGGACCAGTAGTTAACACTAAAACAAGCAAAACAAAACAGATTTTCTATTGACAAAGTCATGACGGTGACTCACTTTCAACAATCGTACAACCAAGACTCCAAATATCTGCTTTTCGACCGAAAACATTGCCCTGAATGATTTCCGGTGCTGTCCAATGAGCAGTGCCTAAAACAAATTTTTATTCTTCCTTTCTCTCTCTCTCTTTCTATTTGTTGTCTCATACCAATCGTTCCTGAATCGGGCTGATTTTGATTTGTAATCGCAATTAATTGTCTCGATGTACCAAAATCGCCCAATTTTATATTTCCCGAAATGTCTCTCAAAATATTCGCACCTAGAAAACACAAAGGCAAACTTCGTTATTTATTTCTTCGTCGAAATCAATGACGATTACATTTAATATCTCGATGAATGTATCGATTTTCATGTAAATAAATTAATCCTTCGAGAATTTGCCGAGTATATTTTCTCGTTAATTGTTCAGTCAATGCTCCATAATTGAGAATCTGTTCTCGAACTGAACCACCGGTCATATATTCCATGAAGATTTGAAGATAATCATCGGTTCGAATCGCACCATGATACCGAACGATACGTTCGTGATCGAGTTGTTTGTAGATATTTATTTCACATTCAAGAATTTTCACTTCCTATAAGAAAATATCGAAATTTAGTTGCACAAAAACAATCGAAATTTACTCGAGTTGTTTCACGATTAAGTCCACGGATAGGTATTTGTTTAATTGCTAGTTCACTGCCATTGTCAACGTCATAGCAAAGATAGACTTTACCGAAAGCACCTTGACCTAATTGTCGGCCTAATTTCCAGTTTGTTGGTGTGAGAGGCGCTGAAATAAAGACGAAAATGAAAATTTCGAAATAACGTCAACGAAATAGATTTATTCTCGTACATCGATGATTTGAGCTTGCACCTGAACTTGAACCTTGCGTTCGAAGTGATTCACTTGAACTCGAACTGATTTGAGACGAATTACTACTGGAACTAGTTGTACTTCCGCCATTAACATTTGATGATAATGAAGCTGTTCGTCGAAGAAACGATTGTGCTAAAAGAGAATATTTTTGATTTTGAGTATGACGATAGAAAAAAAAACGTACTGGGCAAACGTCGTCTGGAATGATGCTCGTGTCCACTTGATTCTCGACTAGGAATTGATGAACCTCCGCTTGAATATGTATCATCACACTAAAATTATTCGAATGAAATTTCCTCGCCGAAAAAAAAAACAAGTCAAACAAACCAATTCGGGAATAAATGCTCCTCCATCGTTATTCTCAGTTTTTGTTGGTTCACTAACGGTCGTACGTCGTTTAGGCGTCGTAATTGTGCCGGGTGGTGGCGAATCAGGATAATTTTCGACTGGATTCGATTCTAATTCATCATCTGATAACGAACAAGAATCGTCATGATCACGATTATCTGATGTGGCTTTCGTTGTTTTGAAATTCTTCTTTTTTATCAGTAGAAAATTTAATTTCGCCGAACCATTCGCTTTTGCAATGGCAAGAACTTTATTTAAATCTTCATCGTTTGTCACTGGCAAACGTAATGCATCGTCACGAGAAAATAGACAACGTATCTGATCGATAGATGCTAATATACGACTGCCGTATAAATTTTGAATCAATTTAATTAAATCTGAATAGTTAAATGGTTTGGGTATACAACATGCTCGTACTTGTCCGTCGAAATCGAACTTGATAGTCTGCAGAAAAAAAAGTGGCAGAGTTCCCGTGAACTTGTTTATTTATTCGAAAAAGTTCCTACTTGTTCACGAGGTTTCTTTCGTTGCATTGCCTGTTGCAATTGAGCTTCGATATTTGCTAGCAGATTGACTTGATCAGCCATAGTTTTTTTTATCTCATACTCTAGTTGAAGTCAAAATAGTCTGAAAATAAGAATTTCATCGAATGAAGAACACTTTTTTTTTATAAATTTCTAATCAATAAAAAGAAGAAGAAGAAAAAACATACTCTCTTCGATCAACACGAAATTTTAAAATGAATAAAGAATATTTCTTGTTTGAGTCACATTCATCGAACTTTACATGCTCAAATGTCGTCGTTACTCTTGTCGACACATACACATGGAAGACAATAGAACGCAAAAAGAAAACCATCAGATGTTTGTCTTTTTGAAAAAATACGACGAGAAACGAAAAAGAAAAAGAAAAGAAAAACAAAAACAAAAGTACGAATTTCTTCTCGATTGATTAACAATTGCGAAGCAAATAGCTATTATCTAAAAATACCATTTTCAAGATTATCAATCTGCCGATGTTAAAATAGCATTCAATTTATTAATAGATGAGTGTTAAATCAATAATTGTCTTAAACTTATTTATAGGCATACTCGACTTGAAGTTATGATAAATTGCAATTGAATTTTTAAAATCGGAGGTGTGCAAAAGTAATACTTTTATTAGCTGCTGTATTTTTTGATTGATTAGAAATCAAATTGTAAAGGACGAAAGGAAAAAAGTGTCTGTATTTAAAAAAAGTGCGAAGCCATTAATTGTGTTGCTTTTTCTTCTTCTGCTTCTTAAAGAAAATCGTCGTCTTCATTGAGTAACTGTTTTCGACTAAGATTTGATCGAAGATTGGACGCATTTTCTTGTTCTTCTTTGACGGTTGTTATATGAATTGGAGCTGTTGTATGTTGATGTCGTGATGCATAAGTACGACCGTCGGTGATTTCTTGTTGATGACGTTGTTGTCGATAGTCGTCACTTCGACGACGACTTAAATAACCTTCACTTTTACGTCGAATATAATCCGAAATCTTCGGAATTGGATTTGGTACTTGACGAGTGTCGGTTGTCACACTACGATTAGCTGAATTGTCACTTGTTTCACCAGATGATGATGCTGTTGTTTGTTTGTTTGAAAATGATGATCGACGGCGTGGTGGTGGATCGTCTTTTTTTCGTTGTTCTAAAACGATAACATATCGATCAAATCAAAATAGAAGAACTAGAGTTCGTTTACTTTCAAGTGCAATTTTCGCATATTTTTCTTCGACTAATTTATTCCATCGATCTTCTAATAAATCATGTGGAATCTGTGATTTTAAATTACGAATAATATTTTTCGTCATAAAAAAGTCTATGCAAAACAACGCATTGAAACACATGAATATGCCCATAATTGTTCCGAATATAGCTGCAAGAATAACTGCAGCACGATAATCGGAATAGGTTATACCATGAAAACATGTTTCTTCACTTGGTAAAACCGTTTGAATATTTGGATTTGATATATGTAAAGCAACAATAGGAGAATTAATATTTATCATTCGAGGATCCTGTGTACCATTAGCAATCATAAGAACAGAATTATCGTTTTGATTGGCTAAACTCGCCGA
>Ga0209922_101266_pt1 | contig 25022 bp, 24 predicted proteins | sample ThiBiot_500_biof_FD_183946 | JGI IMG/M metagenome (GOLD analysis project Ga0209922, IMG submission 183946) | Wastewater bioreactor microbial communities from Cape Town, South Africa - Thiocy_expt_500_biof (SPAdes) | ecosystem: Engineered > Bioreactor > Thiocyanate-remediating > Anaerobic-Aerobic ... | reverse complement strand
CTGTTTCTTATAAGTAAAGTGTTTAATTTTTGGTAACAAATGCAAAAAAACAAGCCATCATAATTTTTCCCAGTCTGAAAATGTTCCTATTTTTTTTAAAGGAAAAATAAAACTACCTTTTGACTCGTTCAAACGTAAAAAAAGATCACGTAATTAGTGAATATAAGACCCCTCTATGATTGCTTACATTATTTAGAACTCGCTCGTTTTCTAAGATTATGTGAGTAATCAACTCATCAAAACAAATAAAATGAAATGAGTGACTGGGGAAAAAAACTTGATACTCAAATTTTACATTTTTAAACGGCCAATAATGCGATGAAGCAAGAGAGGTCATCCCATTCAAATTAGTAAAATTTAATTTTCAAATTCTGTTTGATAGATTAACATGGAATCAAACAATGCAAAATATTTTAGTATTATACGATAGCATATGATACGTATGCTAAACGTCGAAAGTAAAAATCTCGGAAGGCAAAAATACCGAAAGATAAAATATCGAAAATAAAAATGGTGAATGCTACAGTGTGAAGTTCTTATCGTACATTCCTCTCAGCATTCTTTCTCTTCTCCTTTTCCCCACTTCGTTTATTCATTATTTTATAGCTCAGACTCATTCCACTGGTATCTCTTCATATATATGTGCACGCTTCTGCCTTTCCATTTGAGAAGTTTCGTCTTGTTTTTAGAACACGAATAAAATGCTTGATTGTGTATTCGATCCGAAGATACACTCTCACAATGAGGATGCCCAAAAGCTGAACTACCAGTGTCCGTAACATGTAGTTTTCCCTTCGACGTTTCGCAAGTAAATCTAGCATACCATCGCGTATTTCATCTAGATTTTCAGTTTGGCACTTTGAAATAAAACATGACAAAAAAAGATTTATCCGGTTCTGCTTTGTTAGCAAGAACACTTTAAAAATAAAAAAAGAAAGTTTATAATAGATTGCATAGTTAGAAACCTTTTTTTCTCTCCGCAATAGCATTCATTTACAACAAAATTATTCACTTTCTTTTCTCTAAAAGTATATGCGATAAAGTACTCGTGAATAATTCGAAGTGCCTCGGCAACTTTTTCTCAAGAAAATGAGTAATTTCTTTTTCTTTCTTTTATGAGTGAATTTACTTTAAATGAAAACTAGTTCGCCTAAGTTACGACGACGAGAAGGAGAAAGAAAAAAATATATAATATCGCAAAGTTTCATCGCGGCCATTATACTTATGTCATGCTGCGTGTAACCGTTGCTAGTCAACATCCAATTGAAACATGAAATATAAATTCAGTATAAAAAGAAGTCGATTGTTTCATTTTTTTAGACAAATTTAACAGAACACAAAATCGTGAAACAATGGTCGACAAAATTGTTCTTTGCATCATCGCATTTTTTTTACCACCATTAGCAGTATATCTTCATCAAAATTCATGTAATCAAACAACATTGATCAATTTAATTTTAACGATCTTGTTTTGGTTACCAGGTATTATATTCATTGGAAAATGTATTTAATATTCTTTTTATTCTATCGAAATTATTAGGTTTTATCCATGCATTATACGTTATTCTACATTAGAAATTCAACTGGATATGACTGACATTTTTTTCCGTTTGCTTTTTCCATTTTTCTCATTTATAACACAATCTGAAATAAAATAAATTGTTCCCAGAAATGTCCACTTCATAATCATCAATCTCTATAGTTAATTGAGATAATCTTGATGTTTACTCATATTTAAAACTATGTAAAATCTAATTCAATCATAGATTTTCACGTATAGTTTAACGTCATTGAACTATCCAATGTGATTTCATATAATTATATTTAACTAAAGTCAGTTTTTAACAGTACATTGATGACGTCATATACATACCGATAAATAGCATAACTAATAACTGTAATTAACCTATTTTTCTCTATAAAAAGTCATGAAATATTGAAGAACCACACTTAAATAAATGGAATGACCAAAAATTTCGGCATTTAATTTCTCAAAGAATTTTTCAGCAATGGATATCTTAGCAACTACGACAGCTATCGCTGGTATTATAATTTATTTCGGTGGATTTCTTGGCAATTCATTTTCGATACTCATTTTCAGTCAAAAAGAACTACGAAAAATTTCAACGAGTTTATTATTTCTTCTGTTGAATGCATTCAGTACACTTCATTTACTTTCGTTGATTGCCGAATTTCTCGATAACATATACAATGTCCAAGTAATACCAAATGCTGTCTTTCGATGTCAATTTCTTTTATGGTTACAAAATACAACGCGTATGCTCTGTTCATTTTTAACAACAACGATTACAATCGATCGTTTCATACGATCCGAATATCCTGTTCATTCTCGACAATTATGCACACCGAAAAATGTCTTCCGACTCTTTCTAATCTACATACTGTTCGCCAGTATTCTTCATTTATTTTTCTTCTATCCATACAATCTTTTCGATGCCAAGGGTGTTTGTTCATGGAGTTACAATTCAGTTTTTCGTTTGATTGCAATTAGCATTTTTCCAGTTGTTCGTTTTCTATTCATTTGCGTTCTTCCAACAATTATTATGCTCGGTTGCAGCGCCCGAATGCTTTATAATATTCAAAAATCTCGTCAACGCATTTCTCGGAAAACCAACGACCAACATACAACCGTTCCCACAATCAATCTTTCAACATCGAGAGCCACTGGCACAGTAACAAATCAACAACGTGCGAAAATAGCTATCGATCGCATGTTACTAGTCATGGTTCTCGCCAATGTTTTGGCGTATATCATCACGCAGATACCATTTAATACGTATCGAATTTATTATGGCTACGCCGGAGAAATTGATTATAATCAATATACAACAGTTCGGTCGTTTTTATTAATGTGGAGTTCGATTTATTTTAGTATCGGGTTTTATTTATTTTGTATTGCATCGCCACAATTTCGCAAACAATCGCTATCGAAATTTAAATCGATTTTCTTTTGCTATCGAGCTAATCAACGACAAATGACGTCATCGAGAAATACATAACAATAACAATAAAAACTCGTTTTTCATTTTATTGATTTATTCCTTCTCTTATCGTATTTTCAATATACAATATCACAGAAATTCAATTACAAAAACAAAGTAAATTAGCAAATAGAACAGCGATTGATTATGTAGTATCGAGTTTAATTAAGCGTAATTTTGACGAGTCAACTAAAACAGTTGCAGCTGCGTTTGTTCCACCACAGTAATGTGACGAAGAGAACACTGTTAAAAGCCGTCCACCGAGTTGTACCTAATAAATGATTGATTTTTCGATTTAGCCTAGTCAAACACTATGATTTTCTTACCTTGAAACCAACTTGTTGAACCTCATGAGCTCGTACAACGTATGTAAAATTATTTTTTTCCAGGAATGCTACTAGAGCTTCATTTGTAAAAAATTTCCCCGTACTCCTTCGTGTATTATTAAAAAATCCATTATTAGCACCGAGAGGTATTTGTATGCTTGCATTGAATTCATTCGAAATCGGATCATTCCACATAATTTCCCACGCTAATGCCGATTCAAGTTCAGGTTCACTCAATGGAACAGGAATTTCATTGACACTCGAAATAAAATCATCCGGGCAAATATTCGGACTAGGTATACCACCGTGCAAGCATAAAATCTAGGTGAAATTCAATGAAAAGCTAAAGAATTTATGATTAGGAAAAGTTTACTGTGTCGTCGATGACGGCAGAAATTGGTAGAACATCGAAAACTGAATTAATTGATTCCCATACTTCCATGCCGAGTACATCACCGAATTTCTCAAGACATTCTCTAGACAATCATTTGAATTTTATGGATTCAAAACAAAAAAAACAATTAAGATTTTACTTAAAAAACGTGAAAAGTTGTTGGACTTTTCGTATCTCATGATTTCCTCGTAGGAGTAAAACTTTCTTCGGACATTGATATTTCACTGCTAATAAATAAATAATCACCTTAAATAAATCAAATATTCGATTCGAAAAAAATCGTTCTTCGTATTTTTCCTACTTCTAATCCATAAATGCCTCGATCGACATAATCTCCGAGAAAGAGAAACGAAGCTGGCGATAGAAATGGTGTGGCTCGCCAAAGACATTTCTCGAACGCGATCAAATCTTGATAATTTCCATGTATATCACCGAGAATATAACAAGGCGAACTGATCATTAAACAACGTGGTTCGACTTTAATAATTTCTCGAACCTCTTTACATAGATTTACAATCGATCTGCCGAGATTGATGAATGCGCTCGGGGTCCACATCAATGCTTCTTTTGTTTGATCACGTTTTTCGAAAAATCGTAACTTTTCTTGAATATCAGTCGCGATTGTTCTCTAGAATTGAATAAAATTTTTTTTTCGCTCTCGTTCTATTCGATTTTACTCGATCGAATATTTCTCCGGATGCTGAACGAGGCAATTGTTTGATCGTAGCTTCTGTTGTCGTACTGAACTGACTGTTATAACTCATTGTTCGTAGTGATTCAACTTGACAGAGTACACCGGTTTTTTTCAATGTTATACAATGATCAGCTAATTCGTAGTTGATGTCACCATTCGAACAAATGTTTTCATCTTTAACTTTTAGATTTTTGTATCGACTAAAAATGTTTTTTTTTTTGTTCGCAAATTTATTAATTTTATTTTCAAACGAACCTGTATACGCGTAATAGATCGGTCACAGGACTAGTCAACCGGAAGAGAACCGATGTTCCACGATATTTCAATTGTCCGACAGAATTGAGAAAATCATTTAATAATAATTGATTATTCTGCTGGAGATTAAACGAACTAGAACAATTCAATCGATCATAATGATTTCTGTTTAAAAAAAAACAGATCCTATTTTACTTGAATGCAGTTTGAATCTCAGAGAAAGGTAGACCATCATTATTCGTTTTGCCAGCTTTCATATTAACCACATCAGTATGAAGATCTCTAATAAAAATCGAACGATTTTATTTTCGAAATTCATTTCATTCAAAACCTGAATTCTTCAATTGACATCAAGCCCGTATTTTTCGTATTATAAAATCTAAATATATACCGACAACGCAATTCCGCCGGTGCTCCTAATTATGACAAAACATATCCTTATCTATAATCACTGATTAATAATTACCTCCATGAGAAGTACCTAAGTCCAAAGCTGCTAATCCTAAATCACGAATTTATAATTGAAACAGAATCAACAAATTATTCAAAGAACAAACCAAGCAAATAATCCAAATATGAAAGATAGAAATTTTGTTGTGAATCAAACGCTCGAAAATAGGCTGGAAGACGATTTTTTTCCTTTTCACTTAATTTATTTTCCATGGCTTCACGAAAACTATCAAAACTCATGAAATCACTTGGAAATGTAAACGAATAGAATTCTTTAAATATTCGTTCTTGAACTGCGTCAAACAACAAATCATTTTATACGAATAGTTTTTTGTTTTGTTTTTTACTTTTTAAATTAAATTTCGCTGAACCAATTAATTGTTCATGTGGCGAATTTGCTAATTGATTATTTAAATCCGGTTGAATACAATCAATAAATTGAAGTGTAATCTCTTCGAATGATTGTCCGCTTACAACTGATTCTAAATCGATTTGAAAACGTATTCAAAAACAAAATTCAATATTCAAATTTCTACCCCATCCATTCGTTTGTTTTCGTTCGAGAATACTTTTCAAAATATAATACGGTTCGAGACCAAGTAACTGCTGTTTCGTAATGGCGACTTTCATTTGATCTAAATTCATCCAGTATGTATTTAGTGAACTCATTCCATTGACATGTGCCTGCAAAACAAAATAGCATAATTATTGAAAATATTCAGTTTCAATTTTACTGTTGTTGATCCTTTCGTTAGTAGATAGTAGGTTTGAACATTTGGCAAACAGGGTAATAGATCACAGCAACGAAATTTAAAGAAACAAATTGGATCGAAATTAAATGGAGAAATCTAATTGAGAAATGAAATAGATATATGATGAATGAAAAATAGAATTCAACTTTATTAGCTATTCGTTTAGCTGTCAGAGCTCGATTTTCATCTTGTTTAATGTCATCAAATGGAAACCAATAGCCTCGTCCTGGATTTTGTTCAACAAGTAATAAACTATTAAGCTCCCGATCGAATATAACACATATAACTAACTTCATTGCATCGTCTTTAGTATTTTCGTATTGAATTCGGAAGAACTTTTGAGAGAGATCTCGTTCGTTAAGTTTTTTTTTGTTTTTTCTTCTACGAAGATCGTGTTCTTTTCTGTTTTGTTTTTTGATAATAAATTTGTTTTCTATTCAATCCAATAATATTTCGGCAAATAAAAGATGTCACCATTCATTGATTTCCTATGACATATTGACATACGATCTTTATCTGTATAAGATCATATGACACACCCTCAAGAAAACATGGAAATATCTTCTTAATTGTTAGTGTTAGTTTATCATTTAAGTATAAATGGCGAATATCATGTGAAATCAATCAATCAAATGAAATTTTATGATAATTCTCAATAAAAAAAACAAACAAACAAACAAACAAAAACACAATTGTTACATGAATTCTTCTGTTTTGTTTTTCTTCATATTTTTATATACAAATGTAAACATTTTCCTCCTCTACGGTCCTGGTTTAAGAAACAAGTCGACGTTGATGTAATTGTTTATTTTTATTCGTAATTGGCAACAGATTCGATGATTTTTTAATAAACATGCCAAATGTTATATTCCAAAACGCCATTCGAAATTGTTTCGAACAGTAAGCATAAATAAATGGATTAATTACTGAATTGAAATAGCCTAACCAAGTGATTAATGTTACTGTTTGAGCATTGAGAAGATGTTTTTCCGGTGGAATAACATACATAATAAAAAACGGTAACCAAAGAACAATAAAACCGCCGACAACCACGGCTAATGTTTTGGCTGTTTTTTGTTCTTTCATAAAACGTATTCGTTCACGTCGATGTGGATCACCAGGTGTATTCGTACCGCTTGTACTCGTATGCTGAACACTCGATGAATGAATCGGCGTATACAATGGTGTACGAACGGCTGTATCATTTGATGAATATTTTTCTTCATCGTCATCATTAGTCAATGAATGATTCGGTGTGTAAGTGAATGTTTGTTTGGTTTTGTTCGATGAAGAACTGCCGCTGCAACAACAACAACAATATTGAAGAAAACGTGATTTTTCTTGAAAGATATTTTCGTTGAGAAGTTCAGTGTTATGTGTGTAACAACGAACGGATGATAGTGAACGTGCTGATTGAGTTGATTTCAGTGATGATGATCGTTTCATTCGATGTTGTTGTTTGAAATTTTCGATGAGAATTGACGATGGAGAGTTTTTTATTGGACGTGAAGATTTCATACGACGATTGATACGTGTTGGTTCAGGTAGAGATTGTTTTTGTCTCATTATGTACGGATATGTTGGACTATTGGCAAAGTTTTGATTTAAAATCAACGGATTTGTACGTGATCGTTCTCTCATTGGTAAAGTTGTTAATTTATTTGCTGAATTTTTCTTATATTTAGTTGTTTTTTGTTGAACTGACATTTGTGTCAATTCAGTATAGGATCGAGTGGGTTCAGTTGTTATTGTTGATGATGATTGACTTTTGACGGCATGCTCTTTTGTTGGCGTAATTATATCTTCGAGTTCATTCTAGAAAAATATCAAAATGAAAGACTTCATTGATTAAAAACCAAGAAAATATCTGTGCTATATTGTCGAATAGAAATGATCATTTATTCGATAAGATCAAAGTCGGATTATCCTGAAAGGCGGCATTTAAATTTAGTTACGTCGATTTTTCGCGGATAGAAAAGCAGTACAATAATGATGAATTAAAAATAGATTTTAGCAAAAAAAAATTAATCATGTGTACTTCCTATTGAACCGGATAAAAATAGTAAAAATGTAATTTCGTGAGTTTCTACTTGGTGTCATAGTCGTTATGAATATTATCTTTTTGTTCCGATTTCGTATGAAAAAAGGAAATAAAAGAAAATGATTACAATTACAGATTCAGATTTGAAGAACATGCCATTAATAAATTATATCTAACCTCAAGGCGAAGTCTCAAGTGTTAACGAATAGCGAGATATAATATAAAGAAAATTGATAAGCGTTTGTGAAATTTTCAAGGGATTTAATCATAGATTTGTTTATTTGAAACGGATTATTAGTATGATTCTTTTTTTCTTCTTATCCTCAAGCTAAATTCTCTTCGAGTTCGATTTAAAAACTGCATAAAAATTCAAATAAAATAAGCAGGAAACGAAAAATAGATTCCATAAATTATCTCTCTCTCTCACTCTATTTTCACGTGCGAGATCAATTTGACATGTTTTTTTGTTCTTTATAACTTACAGCGCCTTGAGATGAATTTTGAATATTGTTTGGCGAAGAATTTGCTGCGGCTGCTTGAGCAGCAGCTTTTAATTGTCGACTATGACTTAATTCTGTATTTAAATCACGTATTTTACTTGTTGCCGATTGTTCAAATGAACGTGATCGACATTTAATCAATGGTGATAAAGACTTTTCGAATGTTTTCAATTCATAACAAGGCGAATCATCTTGACGAACTTGATATTCATTAGCTATATGAGCCAAATATGTTCGTCGAGATTGATAAATATCATCAGTTAAATGATTAAGTTTCTTATTTGAACTTGTACACATATGACAAAATATCGATGCTTTCGAATTCGATGGTGGCGTATGAACAGGCGATGCTGTATTGCTATTATAACTGCCACTACCTGCATTATTATTATTATTATTATTATTGTTGTTGTTGTTGTTGTTATTGTTATTTGTAGTGTTACAGTTGTTTGTTGAATTATTAGTGAAACGATAGACAAGATAACCATTTTGTTTTTGTTCAACTAATGGACATGTATTGAATGAATAACGAGGAATTGATGCACGAATAGGAGGGTTTTCTTGAAGAGATTGTTTTCGTCGAAAACATAAACAACAACATGAGGAAAATTGAGATGTTGACTTAGGCTTTTCAATGAAATCGTCTTGATTAATAACACTATTTTGATTGGATTTTATCGATGGATTAGGTGATTGAGTTTGATTATGAAATGTTTTTATTAAATTTTCTCGATCATAAACAACCATAAATATTCGAATGTAGACAAATATCATGATGACACCGGGTATATAGAATGATCCAAGTGCAGAATAAATCACATAACTTCGTGCTGAATTTAAGTCACATCGAAATTCTTCTTCGACCTTCGAAAGAAATATTTCAATGAATTAGAAAAACTAAAACGAAGCGGTTTTTTTTTACTGTCTGCCGTCGATTTTTATCTCTCCAACCGAATATTGGTGGACATGTTATAGCAAATGATACAATCCAAACTAATAAAATCATAACACGAGCGAGAAATTTCGATCGATATGCCGTATATGTCAATGGTTTTGTTATCGCCATATATCGATCAACAGATATACATGTTAAATTCAATATACTCGATGTACATAAAAGAACATCAGACGATACCCATAGATCACATAGAACTAATCCAAGTTTCCATGAACGATCACGTTGGTAACAATAAATACTTAGTGGAAGAACAAATATGGCAACTAATGCGTCAGCAAATGCTAATGATGCTATGAAATAATTCGTTACTGTTTGTAAACGACGTGTACGAAAAAAGGCACATATTACAAGTAAATTACCGAGAAATGCACTTATATCAATGAATATCATACATGTTAATGTAACTATTCGAATCCACAATGGTATTGTTGTTGTTGTTGCTTCACTAATTGCCGTGCTATTATTGAACGTCACGTTCGAATAGTCAAATACGTAATAAGATGTCGATGTAATCATCATAAAGAAATCAATTTCATATCTAGAAAACAACAAAAAAAGTCCTCAATGAAAACTTAAAGTTCTTCCAAAAAATAAATAAGTCTTCACATATGACATAAAGTGACAAGAAATTACTCAACAATTCCATCTAAGTCTTTCATTCTTGTCATTCTATTGCAAAGTGACTGTCGAAAAAGAAAATTAGAATATCATCATGTATTCTTCTCTCATTCGATCTATTAAAATAAATTAAATACGCAAACGCATTATTAAATAGAATGTCGTTGTTTATCGGTACTTATCAACTCGTTGCATCTAACACGCAATATTACGTTGCTATGATCAGATGATTACTCGAATTATTAACTAAAAATGGCGACCAATTGAAGAGCAAAAAAAAGACAAGACTAAGTTATTCATGAAAGAAAAAGGAGAAAAGTGCAAGATAATAATAAATATCGGCAGTTTTTCTCATCAACCTACGCATATGTGAAAAGACAAAAGAAGAATTGTGCTCTTCTAACAAGAAGTTCGATCGAAGACGCGGGTGTGCAAGTATGTCGCATAATCGATAAGGATTTGTCACATCTATTTGTTGTTTATTCTCAAAGATCATATATTATTGATTTTATTGGACAATAACAAGATGGATACATACATACGGAATATTAGCCTATTTTTTTTTCTCATTAAAATAAAATTGCTAATTGCTGTTTTAATACAGATTAGAAATCGACTTTAGCCGAATGAAAACAGGTTTTCTCATAAGACTAATTGCTTTTTTGGTTGTTTATTGTTAAAAAGGATATACATAAATAGACCGCAGAAAAATAAAGGAAAAAAATGAAAAACTTATTTTTATATTACCAAGTTCAACATTGAACGGAAATACAAGCAGCTTTTTATTCGATAGTAATAATAGTTAAAGCACGTTGAATTATTATCCTCGACGCAGGATTTTTCTCTTCAAGTGAGTGCTTAACAACAACGTACAGAGAATATAAGAGACAGCGAGAAAGAGAGAGAGAGATAGACAGATAGAAAGAGAAAAAAAAGAGAAACAGAATGCATAGAACTTCCATCAACAAGAAATAGACAACTATTATGATTCGTTCTGTTTATTAATAACATATTTTTTAGCATTTAATTAACAATAATACTTAACTATGCTCTCAATATAATCGAAATCAATATTTGTGCATTTGACATTCGAAAAACCAAAGTCTAACATATGTAGGTCAAGAGGACAAAAACAAGATCAATATATGGAAACTTACATAAAAGTAAAGAATATATTTTCTAGTCGGGCATTTATTCGATTCACAGTTCGAGAAAAGTTTGTCAAGAAAGAGAATAAATCTATTATAGATGACATCCATCAAGCTAAGCTCATCGTCTTTGTTTGTCTTATTTCATGACTTGGCTACTAAATCGAATAGATTCAAACATGAAAAGTATAATCACAAAAGCATTAGTAATCATAAAATAAAGAGCTTGTTGAACATCTTTTATATCAAATTTGTCTCACATTTTCTTTCTTTTCGATATAAAAATAAAATTTACATAAAAAGAAATCTATTATCTACGGATGAATAGAAATATTTAGTTGTACCATTTGTTTATTAGTAAGAAAGAAAGAAAGAAACTTGAAACTAAATCATAACAATATTTCTGCATCAATTCATCTCAATTGTTAAACGGAAATGATCAAATTAATATTTCTTACTTCGCAATTTTCGATCTAAATCGACCGTTGATTTCAACATCGAGTATCATCAGGTCGAGAAAAGAAAACAACAAAGAAAATAGAGCATCTATAATTTGGTTTTACTTATTCTCTATTGTATAGCATGCAAGATTATTAGAAGAGAAAAGAATTAATTTCTGAGAAACATTCATTTGATGAAAAAGAGAACTATGGAAATCTTCTCTCTTTGTTGTACCGAATCTGAAAAAAAAGTTCATAGTAAAATGTTATTAAATATGCTTGACATATTCTCTAAAGACCAATCACAGACAATACTAACGAATATGATTAAGATATTAAATGTGAAATCAAGTGGAAATTTTACTAAGGCGATTGTAAGCTTAATTGATGGCAAGGCAAAAAAAAACGATCCGACCAATCTCGATGAAAATAACGGATACACATTTTTCTCGTTTTATCAGCTAAGAATTGTCCTCCCACGATTCAATTATCGTCGTCTTTTTTTATATTTATCAACTTAAAAATGCATCAGTTATTGTACTTACGTGAATAAATATTTGTTACGCGCAAATGCGTCGGATGTGAATATCTATTCGACGCTTTAGAACGTGTTTGACCTGTAAAATATTGAGAAGAAACTTTTTTTTGTATGTCAGTTAGTTTTTCTGGTCTATTAATCGTGTGTTGTTTCAATGAAAGTCATGAAAAATCGAATTTATAAAACAACGATGCACTTTTTTCTTTGTCTTCAAACGACGTAAAATCAAGGTATTTGTTAATCTTCAATGCACCTGTTCGATATTATTAGAAAGAAAGAACGTATATTTTAACTCGATCTGTTAGTCAAGAAAAACAAATTACGCGAGCTCAGACGAACTTTAATATTTCTTTAATGAAACATAATAATATCTCGTCGAACTCGAAGGAAAGTCTCATTTGAAAAAAGTAAATAAGAACTATCAACATCGATCTTTCGTCAAACATGAGAAGAAAAGTTATTTGCCGATGGGATTTCCCTACTGACTTCTTTTTTTCATAATTCTTATTCTTTAATGTTGACAGTTAATCATCCTCATATGCTTGTTCTCTGTCATTCATGTGATGATGATGATGATGATGTACAAAAAAGATTTAGCGGCAACGTGTTGTTTTTCCATTCGATATCTGATGGGTATCAATTTTATCTTCTTGTTTTCTCCATTAAGATTTTGTCAATAGTACGCAAAACAACAAATCAACTTGATTTTTTTGTTTTCTGGAATTGATATCTATTGCCAGCAGTTGTGTAAGAAAAAGGTCATATCAGCAAGATTCTAATGGATTCCATTCATGAAAGACATATTCTATTTATTTAAACGTTTTTTTTTCTGTTCTGTATTTGAAGAAAGACATTGAAAATGACTGGTATACATGTTAATGAGAAAAAAAAAATTAAATATCATTTGTTCATTATTGAGTCAGATTAAAAAAAGAAAGCGATCGAATATATGACGGTTACGATAAATTAGATTTTCGTTGAATCATCATTACTATGCAATTCAATTCCACTATCATATTCGGATATAATTGACTGAAAAAGAGAAAAAAATACGCATTAGTCGGAAATTGAACTCATTAAAAACATACATTAAAAACATGAGTTAAATATTGGCATTGTTCGTTTTTAGCTTGTAATTGTTGATTTTCTTTGTTTAATTCATGAAATAATTCATGAAGCTATCAATCAAAAACAATTAAATATTGTCAAATAATAGTCTGCAATGATCAAGACGTCATCAACAAACTTGTCGATTTTCTCGTAGTTGATCTTCAAGTTGAATTCGAGCACGTTCAGCTCGTATTTTCCAGTAATAATCTGATACATGAACTATCAAAAATAGAAAAACAAAACATGTATATTTAATAATAATAATAATGTTAAATTATCAATATCAGCTGAACTTTTCTACTTTTTTTTTGTCTCATGATCAAACGATCGTAAGAATCATCGATAATGCTCAATTAGCGATGCTTTCAGCTATCAGAACGCCTTGATAAGCTGAATAACGTTTTATTTTCTTAAAATATAGTCGTGGAAACATTAAGAAATAGATGGTTACCTTTTATAAACTCTTCAAATTCATCATCATTCATATTTTTTCCGTGATTTAATGCATGATTAAATTGCGTTACATTCGCATGACTTTCTAGAAGTTCATCGGTTTGAATTTGCTTCGAGCGCATTCGATATTTCTCGGCTGAAACATCTTTTCTCGCTGGTGTCGATGTTCGTTTATACATAATAATCTAAAGATAATATCGATTGAGATTATTTATTTTGAATAAGACGAAACACAAAATAGATCGATTTAAAAAAAAAGAGGAAGCGTTCATTCTTTATCAGCTGGTCGCGTCCGATTCAATGCTGATTGTAATTCACCAGTAAAATTCGTTTGTTGTAAACGCATTCGATTTTGAAGACTATCGGAATTACGTAGACTATTGAGAATGTCTTTTGTTTTGCCGAAATAAATTGAATTTAATGTTTGTCGAATTTTATTTTCCATTTCTTCGATCATTCGACCGATATTTGCAATATGTTGAGAGAAATCTGTTATTTGATGATCACCTTCGAGTTGTCGAGTTAAACTACCGCCGAGATTCATCATGCCTGAGAGTGTTTTATTTGTTTGTAACCAAAGCATAACAGTTGACGTGAGTTTGTAATGTGCTGATCGGCCATTTTGCTTTTCTTGAACTTCAATAACATGTATCGAATCCCAGCAACCTTTGATTTTTTTACTTCCATCGCCGACTTTTTTTATTAGAACAACACCGGCAAAACCATTTTCTAAATCCCAGAAATAGACCGACGATACGCCACCTTCGAAATACATTTCACGATATTGTTCAAATGCTTGATTAGCATCGATTTCCAATTGACGAAGACGATCGGACGGAAGATTACCTAAAAAACAACGCAAATTCTCGGCATATGAAGAGATTTATCTTAATCTCCAGAAGGTTTTCTCTTTCTTCTATCATCTAAAAGGAAACACGAACCGTCAAATGGAGGCGTATATGTATTCGTCCAAGGTGATCGATAGGAATCTCCGTCTCGATTATAATCACAAAGTAAATAATCTTTGCCAACTGTTCGATCACGAACGACTTTAAGTGGTTGATCGACAGCAGCTAACAGTTCTTCGGTTAAATTAGGCACGAGATCGACAAGATCTGAAAGATTCTTTTCGACTTGTTGCGGTGGCAAACGTCGCATTAAATCCAATGCGCAATCTAATTGCGTCTCAACCGAGACATTGTTTGTAGTTGTACTACTTGTCATCGAAATCTAGAATTTATAAAAAAAAATTGAAATAATTAGAAAAGAACGTGATGTTGCGCTGCGTTGTTTTTTTTCATAACATTGTAAAAAAAAGAACGAAACAGATTGAAAGGCATGAGATAAAGCAAATTTTATCACTGTCATTGAATAGCAAATCATTATTTCAATCACAAAAAAAAAGAAGACGAAGAAGAAAAACGTCGAACAAGCAGACAGATGATTTGTTTTTATCACTTCGGCATATTACGTAGGACTTGACCAGGAACAAATTGAAGTGTTTGTCTATCTACTGATTGAGCTGAAGTCGTTTGTTGTTGAGGTTGAAACGGTTGCGCATTGTGTGATAACGTTGAATTCAACGGTGATATTGGCAATGGTGGTGGTGGTGGTGGTGGTTGTTGAGGATAATTGATCGCGATTGGTGGATTCATAGGCATCATTTGATAAGGTATACCAGGATTGAATCCTGTTGGATTCATTGGATTGATCAATTGCATACCTGGCGATATAGGTTGGTGTACTAATGGATACGCTGGCATTTGATTTCCGACTAAAAATGGAATAGAATGATGGTGTTTTTTTTTCTAATTAACTAAATTGAAAGATTGAGATTTTACAAGAAGGATCAAAATATTGAGTTGGTCCAGGTGTCCATGTTTGCTGATTAAACATTGGTGAATCTGAAGAGTCATATAATGTTGTTGGTGGTAGTCGATTTCCTATTTGATTTGAATCTTGAATAGCACGAAAGAATAAAGCATCGTTTGATTGATTCGAATTAGCCATTGGCATAGCTGATGCGCCCATTGGGCCAGGTATTCGTGGTGTATTTGATAGATTTCGAACGAACGGATGAGGTTGATTCATTTGCTGTAATCGTGGCGGTTTTTGTGTATTATTATTATTATTGTTAAAATAAGGTCGCTCGTTGGTTGTCAATGGTGGTGCAGATTTCGGTTTCATTGCTGTATTGTTCTGATTATTTTCATAATATTGTTGTTTCGATGTTCGATTGGAATGTTGATTTCGTCCATAATTCATTGGTGTCGATTGTTGTGGTTGATAATCAATCGAACGCATTCGAAGTGAATGAGTATAATTCAATAGATGATAGGAATGAACTTTAGTTCGGCATTTTTGTTGATTTTTTCCTAATAAAATCGCTTCGAGACTGTTTGTTGGTAGATTATCAAAAAGAATTTCATAGTATGTATCCAGATCTGTCTGACCATGCATAATACCAACAACAGTCCCGTGTGAACCTAGAGGAACTCCTGTTCCTAGACGAACACTAACTACTCGATCGAATAGGCAAAATTCAGTCGACGGATCCGGCGAACACATGCCAAGTAATTCATCTGTTTTGAATACATTCATTGGATTAAGTGTTATGGTTTTTGTTTTCTTCACTTGATTTTTTGCTGCTTGTTTCTAAACGAAAATTCTCATTCGAAGCAAATTGATTTGTTTTATTGGAAATATTTACTGTGTAGAATGATTTCACTGATTTCTCGATTTCGTTGATGATTGGTACATCGAGGACATCCCATGCAGCATCAGTCAATGGAATTGAATATGTTGGCAAACCCTTAATCCATTTACGAATGCCCTGAATTTCATGTTTTCTATTTGATTGAATAATAAAATTAGTTTTTTGTTTGTTTCTTCAGTTTCGATCACTTACGCCTTTTTATCAGGCCAAATAAAACGCTCGTAATAATTATCATCTTTCGGTTTTTTAGTTAATTCAGCAATAATCTCAGGAAATCTAACGACAAAACAATTGTTGTTCAATTTTCGATCAAAATTAAAAACAAACTTAGTCATATATTCCGTGAGAATAGGTACGACTGCTTCGGAATAATACCAAACTTGATCGATCTTTTTCGTATAACCATACAGCTAAGCACGACAAATAGATTTTTTTTTTCGAATATTTTGAAAATAAAACAAAACTAAATCTACGAACTTGTTTGACAGGTTTATTGATTTTCCATGCCAATCCGATATTTGTCGGCATTACTCGACCTCGCGATCGATTTGGACCGATAACATTAACTCTGCCAGTTAATTTCGATACGATCGATGGAAGAATTTTTAACTGATCAGCTATTTGTTGTGCTGTGTAATATTTCAATCGATGTTCTTCGAGTTTATGTCTCCCATAATGAAGATCTGGCTGTTTGCCTAAATTTAATGATTCCAATCGACACGATAGAACTGTATATCCTTGATTATCTCGGCTGATCTTTTCGAGATAGCCCAACGATGAATAGAAAGGCGTTTCAAGAGGAAATATGGGATCATTGATTTTGAAATGCTCATCAATTGTTTTCGGCATGAGATCGAGATTTGATCGATAGTTCGGAATTTGAAAAAGTGTTGTTTGCAATGGATAAGCGAGAACTTGATTCGAAAAACATAATTTCGTTTGACATTTGTCTGATTTCGATGAACATATTGTTCGATAGCCAATCAATGGACTAACATACAATAACAATGGAATAGGTCCAATTGAAACACCCTGTCGATTTTCGTAATATCGATTGATACTAATCGCTTTCATATATTCGAATTGTGAATCTCGTTCGTTGAGTTGTATTTTATTCTCGACGGATTTCCTTTTTGTATTGATTTCACTTGATATTTCGAATGGATATGGAGCAATGTAAACCGGTGTTTGAATGAAATTCTTCGAATCGAAAGCCATTTGATCATCGATTGGTTCGGAGTAAAACCACGGACCACCGGGAATATCTCCCAAAAGATAAATCTGTCGAAAATCACTTATAGCACAAACGAGACCGTATTGAATATGTGGCCAATTGACGAAAACACATTTGCCAAGATATCGATCGATTAATGTTCGCATATTTTTGATTTCAAATGGTGGCGATGAATTTTCGCCTTTGGGAGTCCATTGTTCATTATAACTGATCGAATCTTTGTCCGGTTGATGAGCAAGACTGATGACAAGTGTTGTTGTTCGTGAACGTGTTTCAAATAAATTCACAGCATTACTTTTGAACGCATATTTATATGGTAGAACATTGAGAACAGGAAATTTCGGATAGATAAACATCTCTTGATCATTAAAACGACCGAATTTAATTTTATCGACAGTAAATTGTTCGTAATCGATTTCAAATTGTCTGGATTCAGCTCGAGTTTCGTTTATTGGTGGAAAATATGGATTTGCTTTTAATGTATTGCCAATTGGTTGTAGATTTCCTGTCGTATGAAAGCACAGCGAAGGTATATGCTGATTTCTCATTTGTTCATCTGAATTTAATTGATTGTAATACTTTGTAATTGTATTTAGAAGAAGTTCTTCGTCGATAAATGGAAGTAAAACAATCGCTTCCCAATCATGTTTCTTTTCGTTTTGATCTAATTGAAAATCTTCGGGATAGAATTTCAGTAGAGGACTCTGAGAATCCGTCATTAGAAATTGTAAATTTTTGGGTAATAACTGTTGACTCGTTGGTGGAAGAACACTGAGAAGTTGTTCGAATGGTTTAAATGGTGTTCCTCGATTAAATTTCGTATTTAAATCTTTAAAATGTTTTAAATCGGATAGATAAGGCGCATAATGATGCGGATAGAACCATGACCATGATGGACAACCTTGATAGTAATATTTTAAAATCCATTGCAATGCTTCGATGTACTCATTGGCATAGGCTTGTAATTGATCATTGGATGTGATATTTAAATTCATTTTTTCTCGATAATAATGATTTTTATGTTGACGAAATTCAGCTTCGATCAATGGTAATTTATCTAGATCATTTTCATCGAGTAGTTTTAATGAATTGCTTGTTTTCTGTTCATCATGATCCGATTCATTGTCACTTATTGAACTGTCCGACGAGAGTTCATCGGACGATGATGATGATTTCTGTTCAATTGGTTGTGTTTCATCAGCAGCAACTGTCGATGATAATTTATCCAAAACAGCTAAATCGAAACCATCACCTGTTGATTGACTTTTACTTTTCGATGGACATTTCTTTCGTTTATTGAGTTTATCAAGATGTTTAAATGAATCATTTTCATTTGCATATCGTTGATGATCAATTTTAGCTAATTCATTGATATAAACTTCAAAACGTGTCAAATTTAAATCACCGAATTCATTCATATAACCATCGAGTGTTGGCAAAATATTCTTATACACATCCCAAAGAATCGACAGAGCTTCATCGTTGATATGTATATGAGGTAGATGAGGAATGAAATCATTACCAACTAGATAAGCCATGAGAATCCAATCGTCGACGATACGATCGAGATCATAGGCAAATGTTAATTTAGTCTTTTAATAATTTCAAATCAATTTTCATTCAAATCAAATTAGTTTCGTACTTGTAATGAACGAAATTCGAGATCGATATAATCGCGAAGTAAACATGTGTGAAGCAAATGCCAAGTGATTTCCTCAGGAGCAAGACTAGAAAAAGCAACAATCGAACAGTCAATTTCGAATGATGCTTACATTTTCGATATTTTCTTCGAACCATATTTAACTTCTTCACGTAATAATGCAAAATGCATTTCATGTGTGACTAAACCTAACATGATCTAAACGAGATTTTGTTTTCAATTCAATTCAAATCGTTTGCTTTACTAAATCAGCATCAAGACCGTATAAACAATGTTTCGTATTGACATTGTAACCTTCTTGTGAACGAGTATAACGAATGAATTCCATGATTTTATGTTCACCTTCGCCTGGTGTCTAGAAAATTCACTTAAATTAATCACGAAATCGACTCAAACTTTTTCGGAAATACCAAATGTCCGGAAAGATGAACATCGACATTGGCCCAAAGAGGATCAGTTGTTAATTTAACATGAATAAAATATCTCAATTGTTCATCGAGATTAGCCATGAATTGTGTGCCAGGTGTAATTGCATTTGTATCGAAATGTTTCGATGCCGTCTGTTCGAATGTTTGGCCGGTTTTTTCTGCGAGATTTTTCAATTTTTTTGTTCGATCTTTTCCTGCACGGAAACGTCGAGCTCGTTGTTGATTCATTTTAGCTCGTGGTGCAACGCCATCGATCGCCATAAAAAAGACTTTCTTCGGTTTAATCATTCGAAATAAAAACTTTGCACAAAATCATTCACCAGAGAATTCGAAACAACAATTGACTTACATCGAGATAATGAAAAATATTTCGAAAGATTTCTTCTTCAGTTACATTGACCTCGCAATTATCTTCGTTGATATGTGAACATTGATGAATAATACCGTTCATATCCAAATAGAAATTGTCAAAATCAGGAATCTAATTTTAGAATTATTAACAAAAGTAAATATCAATCGAAGAGATTTGTCTGTCTACTTGATTGTCACTGATCACTCGACTCATATTTGGATATCGTTCGGATATCCATCGATAGAATTTTGGTACGCCCATGTGTATGTTTTCAAAAAGAATATTTTGTTATTTCAAAATCAGTTTCGAATATGACAGACGTACGTGCGGAAGAGAGCTTTGTGTTTAGATGATAAGTTGACCAATAAAATTCTCGATACAGTACAGCGCTCTCTATCCGTGTTCGCCAATGAAAACCGACAAGTGTACAGTTCATTCATCGAACGAACGATTGATACATTAAGATTGAGTTCGATTCATTGAACAGAATGTATATCTTTGTAATACTCGTATTAATCAAATCGATTTACGGACAACTTAATCTCTATCTCGATTCGAATTCTGTTCAACAATTATTTGGTAAGTCAATGAATTTCATTCGAATGAACATTGTCTCAATGTGAAATTTAGAATTAAATCAATATGAACTCTATTTTATTCATGACAATCAAATTCGATATGCAGCCTTGAAAACACCTCTGTTAATTCCAGCTGATGTTCATTTTATTCAATTCACTTGGAACGAAAATCGATTCGATTTCGATCGAGTAAATTTCTCAATTGTTGTTCTTTTCGAACTTTTTTTTTCTATTTGAAGTCAAAATTACACTATGAATACAACACGAGTTCGACCAATAAACAAATCCTCTTGCCACCAGTATTGAATATCGTTGAACGTGGCATTGTTCCACGAGAAATTTCGAGTAGGAAAAGTCGAAATAATTGAATTATTGAAATAAGAATTGAATTTCTAGCATTTTATATATTCTTTCCATGTTTATCAACGAATCGAGTGAATAGTTCAGTATTATTTCGTTTTTCTAATTCAACAAGAAATTCTCAATCATCATTTATTAATATTAAATTTCAAAAATCTTGTCGAAACGATGTTATCAATCAAACATTTCTCAATCAATTCTATAATTTCAATCAAATTAATGAATATCTAATTGTCAAAGAATGTAGATATGATTTTGTTTTTAAAACAGAAAGTAAATTAAAATCGATATTTGATTTAGCTTCTCAAAAGAATTTTACATCGACAACTATTGCAACGATCTTAGCTTATTCGTTAATTATCGCATTGATCGTGTTTTTGTTAGTATTTTGTACAGCAATGAGTCTATTTTGTGTTTATCGAATGACAACGAAGAAGAAAACTATGTCCGAAAAGTAAAAATTAATTGAATTATTTTGTTTGTTTGCTTATTGATTCGTTCGTTCGTTAGTTTACTTGATCCGAATGGACATATTGAACATCCAGTTTTGCCGACAACATTTGATATGACAGCATTTGAAGATGTTAGTTTATATTCATGCACTCAATATGATTTCATGAAAACAGCAGATGAACTCTTATCATCCGCAACATTTGCTGATTGTACAATTGATCAAAATCGAGTTATGTTAAAAGAAATTCTACTTGAAGGTATAGTTTTCAGTTTCATTGTCCTATTGATCTTTTTTTATCGTTAAAAACAAACAGGTAAATTTGGTCGTTTACTTCATTGTTCATTAACTGACTCATCAATTGAAAATACCTATGGCAAAACTGTAACTTCATCTGCAACATCAAGTCACTTGAATCAAATGTTAAATGATTGTTGTCTATTTGCTACACTCAAACATTCGAGTATCAATAGTCCACTGGGAATTGTTTACAAAAATCAGCTCTCACCCTATCCATTGATTCTCTATCCGTACAGTAACAAAGGTCTTTTGAAAAAATTTCTTATTGAAAATCGAACAAATGCAAGACAACAAGTGAGCATGAAGTTTTTTTGTTTTTTTTTTTAAAAAAAGTTTTCGATTGATTGATTGTTTAGTTATTATCGACACAGGAGTTGGTTTATATGGGAATACATATTGGTAAAGGTTTACATTTTTTACATCGACGCAAATTGTTAATGAAAGATATTGGCACGAGAAATTGTCTGTAAGTTGTTAATCAGTTTTCGAATCGTTATTTGATCCATCGGCGGGATTGTTTGAACCGGAATCGGCAGCGAATTCATCGAAAGGTCGTGCTTCGGCGATCATTTTCAAAGGATTTACTGCTCGGACATGTTCGATTGTAAAAACACGTTCGACGAGTATTTGTCCATCGGGAGTTGTCGTGGCGATAACAACAGGAGGAGAAACAGCAACATCATCGAACGAAAAGCCAGCTGACTCGTATTTTTTTTCATCGTATACTGAACTGTTAAAGACGACAAAGGCGCCGGATGTACTCAATTCATTGACATTCGATGGATTCATAGGAATTTTGTCATCTTCGATGACATGAGCGTAAGGAATACTGAGTACAGCTTTGTAATTGAATATCGGAGGTCGAGTGATTATAATCGGTTTCTTTTCATCGATATGTCTAAAATAATAGTTCAAGTTATTCGAAATTTAATGAAAACAAATTTGACACATACGACTCAGTATCGTGCATTCTCGGACGCTGAAAACAGCAAAACATTATTTGACGAAGACCATATGCAATATGAATGATGATATAACGAAATTTAAAACCTGTTATCTTTTTTTTCTCTTCTTTTTTATTTACACACTGACGTTCTTTCTTTCTGCGCTGCTCGAGTGTAATCTTTCGCAAGACATTGGCTAGTTCCCATGGCGCAATCTCATTGCAACAAGAAAAAAAAGGAAGCGGACGTTGATATATCGTCAATATTAGTCATAGATAGACTATCTTTAGGTATATGATCTTTAATAATCAAATTTTCGTATTTGTTCTAGAGTGATGGATGATCTTACGGTGAAACTCACGGATTTCGCATTGTCACGTGATTTATTTCCGGAAGATTATGCTTGTCTTCCAACGGATGTTCTCTGCGAAAGTAGACCATTGAAATTTATGGCCATGGAATCGATTACTGATCGACGTTTTTCAACAGCATCGGACGTTGTAAGTTGATTGATGTTTATTCGAATCATCGAGTTTGTACATGTTGATTAACTAGTGGTCATTTGGAGTCATTCTTTGGGAATTAATGAGCCGTGGTTTACAACCTTATGCTGATATTGATCCGTCTGATTTAATGACACATTTACAAAATAATTGTCGTCTTGTTCAGCCAATAAATTGTCCTGATTCTTTGTAAGATTTGTTGTTGTTAGAATTAATTCTTTGGAATTTGAATTTCATTTAGATTTAAATTGATGAGTATCTGTTGGATAGCTTCGATCGATCAACGTCCATCGATGACTGCAATTCTTCAATCACTCGTCGAATTCTACGGACAATTAGCTCGTTTCATTTAACTATTGTCTCGTTTTTTTTTACGTATTATCACAAGCATTTAGCATGTCAGATAGATATATTGGTGCTTTCTACACACCTTTCATAGAAAAATCATTTTCTTTCTTCTCTTTCGTTTTGCTACTATGGCTGTTGTTGTTGTTTTTCATGCATGTCTCGTCGTCATCATTTATATAGATAGAATTCAATAATCAAATAAATAAAAGTACTTATTCGATATGTTTAAAATAAAAATCTTATTCAAAAGGTGGCAGTATATGTATGATAAGATCGTTTTATTCCATTTGAATCCTTAGAATACTAATCGATGGGATAAATATCCTCTCTAAAGATGAATTTTACTATCGTGTATATTTCTGTGAATGAATTTATCTATTCATTCAACACATCTGTTTCATCGAAATAAGAAGAAATTATCATGTCCTATGAACCACTTAATCGTCGAGTGTCTTTATTAGCTGCTATATTAGCTTTCCTAGGTGTTATCTTAGGTGGTATTGCTCTCGGTACGAACTATTGGACTATTACAAGTATAACTGTTCCAAGTTTTAATGAAACAAATTTAATTCCAACTGATTATGAATGGAATGTACGTACTTTGTTTTGGTTTTCTAATCGAGTGTTTTATTCAATGATGCATTTGACTTCTTCTAGGGTCTTTTCAAAATCTGTCGAACTGGTTTCACATGTACATGGTTCTTCCGTCCAGTAACATTCATCATTGGTGTTGTTGGTCTTGTATTTTTGTTACTCGGTGGTATATTTGCAGCATTTGATTTACCAAAAGCAACTGATCGTCGTTTCGTTACACCATTATTATTATTCATTGCTAGTGTTTTACTCACAGCTTCTTTGGTTGATTATGCTTCATTACTTTCACTTAATTCACATTCATCACGTGTCATGATTGCATCTGTCGTATTTTCATATGCTGCTTTACCATTAGCAGCTTTTGTTGCTGGACGATACTCAGCATTAGAACGAAATGCTTTAGTTAACAATGGCATTCATCTGACAACACAAAAATATTCAGCTACCAACGGTAATGGTCTCTGAACGTGCAGATAAAACTTAGATTTTTCCTTTTCTATTCTTTTTTCTATTCAAGTTGTGTGTTATTTGCGATAAAATATAACATTTTTTTTCTTATTGCAGAAATTCTACTTCTCTTTTTCTTTAAAGTAAACTTAATCAGTTTGTTCTTCTTGAATCGAACAAAATATAACAATACAAAATCGATACCAACATTGTAAAATAAAAAGAATATACGTTAAAATTAAATATACAAGTGCACAGATATATAATGTTTGTTGACAATATGTATTTAGATACGGTTTGGTGTGTTGTACTCTATCTAAACCTTTCAATGTCCAAACACTACCGAATATAACCCAAATGACTAATATAAAATTAGTTAAAGTTATAACTAAACCAATAATAATAATAAAACCAATTAATTTATATGA
>Ga0209922_101260_pt1 | contig 25103 bp, 33 predicted proteins | sample ThiBiot_500_biof_FD_183946 | JGI IMG/M metagenome (GOLD analysis project Ga0209922, IMG submission 183946) | Wastewater bioreactor microbial communities from Cape Town, South Africa - Thiocy_expt_500_biof (SPAdes) | ecosystem: Engineered > Bioreactor > Thiocyanate-remediating > Anaerobic-Aerobic ... | reverse complement strand
TGATTAATTGAGGTTGATATGAAGCAGTAACGGGTCTGCGAGAATAAATAGCGGTCATGTTGTTTTGGATTGTTTTACTCAAATTTAAATATTAAGGAAGAAGGTTTTCAATAAAATATCTCTCATCCAATTCTCGAAAAAACCAGATATTTGTATTATTTTAAGCTATATTTCTTCTACTTAAATATGCAAAGGAATAGTTCACTCCAAATAGGAGAATTTGCAAGAAAGATGAAAACATCCGAGCTTTGAACAACATATTATTTGTATTATTTTCATTATAGTCGGAGAGATAATATACCATGAGATGCAGTTTGAAAAAAACTAAAAAACGATTTAAAGTTCATTGAGTTTCTATGGTTTGTACATGTAAAATAATTTGGTATTCAAGGAAACCTTGATTTTTAGAAATGGGAATATATGAATGAAGTGTGACAGTGCCTAGTGTTTTTTAAAACATAAACTATTGAGCCAATGTAATTAGAGCTTCTGAAGCTGTATATAATGGTATACATTATTTCTTGAATATGATGACAATCAACATAATAATGATTGGTAAATTAAAACAGAGCATTGTTAAAATTCAGAGAAAATGGTGTTTTTGAAAGTTACCCTATTTGAAATGAACTATTGTTTGCATATTTCAGGAGAAGAAATAAGTTTAAAATAATACGAATATCTCATTTTATCGAGAATTTAATGAGGAATATTTTTTGTTTTTAAAGTAAAATCGTCGTATTACGAGAATATTTCTCGTTCGATTATAAATAAAAAATATTGATAACAGCTTTGAGGTTTATCTCGATATATCAATGACTAGTTACTAAAGACTTTGATATTTCTTCTTTAGATACTTAGTGCTCCTCATTCATTTAAAAAAATACATAAAAACACGTTGTTTTTCTTGCTTCAATGCACACTCACACGCATTAATTAATATTAGAAATTTTATCACATTGAAGTATAAACGTAGAGTAAACGCCTTGACATAAAAATATCTTGCAGTCACACATATCATGATTTACAGACGTAAACAAGTCTGTCCCATTTTTCTCTCTCACTCTTGCCCATCAAATGCTACCTATATAAAAGGTAGCTAATTTTCGACAAAATAATCGTACGCATATAGTATACAATGAAACTTAACTTAGCCGCTATTCTCGTCTTACTCATGGTTATTATCAGTGCCTTAATGGCCGTACCGTTGGATCGTTCTAACCGGCAAGTAGCTGCTGCAGATAAATCCCGATTGTCACTCAAAGAAGCAAACAATCAATTACGAAAAAAACGTAATATTCTTTCAAACTTACCATAAATCAAAAGACTATTTTCGTCGATCCTTACATTTCTATAGTTTTTCAATTCACTTTTTCTTTGTCTATCATTGCTTTTATTTCGAAAAAAAAACGGGAGAAATTAAAATAAAATGTACGTAAATAAAAATTATATCATTTTTCAGATTTACTCGCAAAGTTAATTAATGATTCATCGAGAAGACCAGTTAAACTCTTTCGAGCAAATAATTGCCGTTCATTAAATTCGAGTGGTCGAGCTTCAGGTGCTTTTCGATTAAGAACGGGTCCATTAAAATTCTTGTTCTGTGCTTCTCGAGCCAGTGCAAATATGCAATGTGTTACTTGAGAAATATTTCGTTTTTCATAGAGATCAACAGATTGAAATAGCTCCACATCATCGACACCATAATCACGAGCAGCATTTTCTATTTTCAAAAAAAGTACAATTAGTATATACTTGGAAAAAAAATTTACGAAAAAGAGAAATATTTTCTCGTGATTTAAATCCTGCACCATTGATAGTATATTTTGGGATGGCATTTGGTTGAAGTTTATTCATCAATCTATATTGTAATCATATGAGAAGAAAACTAAGAGATTGAATACAAGCTTACTTGCATAAGATAACGCCATTTTGAAGTGCATCTTCGTATGGTTTATTTGGAAATTTCTCTCCAAGAACTGCTTCAATCCATGCTTGTGCTTCTTTATCAAGTTCGGGATCACGTTTTATTGCGATCTAAAACATCACAATTAATTATCAATGATTCGTACTATAATCTCGTTTTGTACTTTGGCTAGATTAGTAGCTAATGTTCCATATGCAGGTCCATAATTAGCCATTTGTCTGTAGACGACTAAATGTAAAAAGAAGAAGAGAATAAGCTATGACAAGGTTACTGGACTTATATAGACGGAAGAAGAAAAATTTTGGTTATGTACAAATCATATATCATTTTCAGAGCTGTCATCAGCATGCGACAATTCAAGCACATATCATTAACAATGATATATAAATAGTAAATGGCGACACCTCATGGTTTTTTCTATAAACCAATTGTACTATTCGGACATGAATAATAATGATTACATTTATATATAAATGTTTTTCAAAAGCATTGCCACGAAATTCAGCTGTCTGAAATTAACAATTCGAAAATTTTCTCATACTTCTCGTTTATATACAAAAGAATTTGTTGATCGTCATTTGCAAGCTCTTATCGACGATCATGATTTTAGTTCTCTGTCATCAGCATTACTTCATGTGCGTACGTCAGGTCATCGAGTTTATCTCATTCAACCATCGATGAAATTCAGAGCTCGTGGTCGTCAATCAACAACAGCCGAATTACAACTTTCCGAATCAATATCATTAATCGAAACATTGAACAAATGGCGTGTCGTTGGTCATGGAATTTATACATTAAAAACGAGTGGTTCAAATCGATATCTATACGGAAAAGGAAATATCGAAAAAATAGCAGGTGAAATTCAGCAATGTCAAGCAACAGCAGTCTTTGTTTCAATCGATCGTCTTTCACTTGCACAGATCGATGGTCTAACAGAGAAATTTCGTGTGCCTGTCTATGATCGATATTCGATTGTTCTTCAAGTAGACGACTGAATTTTCTTGAAAAAAAAACAAAGGAGTTTTGTCTCTGTTAGATTTTTAAAACTCATGCACAAAGTGGTGCAGCGAAATTACAAGTTGCTTTAGCAGAAATTCCATTATTAAGATATCGTAAAAATGATTCTGAATTATTTAAAGTAAGAATAAGATCATGTAAACAAGAGAGAAAGTTTTATGGCAAAAGGATCGAGAACGAAATCTTCGAGCTGAAGTAGCTAAACTCGAACAACATCGAAAATTAATCAAAAAACGACGTTTAGAAATGAATATTCCAACAGTTGCAGTTGTTGGCTACACAAATGCAGGCAAAACTTCACTAATCAAAGCATTGACAAAAGATGAATCATTAAAACCAAAAAATCAGTTATTCGCCACCTTAGGTACGATGATCTTCATCGAAAATTACAATTTTCATCATCTTCTTCTTCTTCTTCTCCTCTAAAGATGTGACAACACATGCTGGTGTTTTACCCAATGCATTAAATGTTCTCTATGTTGATACAGTTGGTTTCATTGGTAGATATAATTTTGAAATTGTTTCATTCTTATCTGTATGTCTGTTTAGCTGATATTCCAACAACATTGATCGAAGCTTTTCGAGCAACATTAAATGATGCAATCGATGCACATTTGATTATTCATGTTTGTGATATTAGTCATCCTGATTATGTCGTACAACGAAAGATAGTTATGGATACGTTACTTGAACTTGACGTGCCTACATCTAAACTTGAATCAATGATTACTGTTTTCAATAAATCAGATCTATTAGAACAACAAATAGATGATGAAGGACTTCAAGTCTCATGTAAAACCGGTGAAGGTCTTGGCGAACTTATCGATATTGTTCAACAACGATTAATGATTGCAAGTGATCGTGTTACATGTGAATACCGTGTTCTACAAGGTGGACAACTTTATCAAACACTTGTTAATGATAATTTATGCACCATAGAAACAATGACTGTGGATGAAAATGAACCACAATTTATTCGTTTGAAATGTTTATTTTCGAAAGTTGCTTTTGCAAAGTTTGAAGCACGTTACCCTGGTGCTGCTAAGTATAAAATCGGATTATGTTCGTGATTTTTCAAGATCTTGAGGTGTAAAAGCAATGGGTAGTAATTCTCGAAGTGTATAATGTTTCGATTCATTTTTTGTATTGACCAAATAAACATCAATATCTAAACCGAACTCGGCTAATGTCTGTCGACATGATCCACATGGAGCAGTAAAACCAACTTCAACATCACTAAATCAATTCACGAATAAACTCATGAGTTCGATTCAAACAAAAAAGTCAACTCACGATGTAACAGCGATTTTACTGATCTTAGTTTCGCCTTCAGAAACTGCTTTAACAACAGCTGTTCGTTCAGCACAAGTTGCTAATGCATAACCAGCATTTTCAATATTACATCCCGAATAAATCTTGCCTGTCGAAGTTAATAAAGCTGCTCCAACTCTGACGATAAAAATTCGTAATCATTTTTTTTGTTTGAAACTCTCGAAATGTTACCTACCGAAATTTCGAATACGGACAATAGGCTTTTTGTTTAACTGCATGTGCTGCAGAAAACAATTCTACATAAAAAAACTTTTCTCTCATAATCAGTGGTAAATCAAGTTCGATAGACTACCTTCGAGTTCAGCCGATGGAGGATTGGCAACTATTTCTTTATCCATTTTTAATCAAATAAACCAATAAAATATTTATTTATTTGTCTCGTATATTCATATACACAGTCGTGAATAAAAAAAAAGAAACGAAAATATATATTTCTTACGTCAACACACTGAGTCAGAGAAAGAGAGAAAAAAAATTGAAATTAAATACACTAATACAGCTGCCACTTATCACATAAATGAGAAAAAGAAAACGATTCATTGATAGATAAAAGATTATAAAAAAAAACCGAACGGCACATGATTTCTATTTTTTGTTTATCATAGTTTTTCAATTGATGAAGGATTGTAGACGGTATTCGTTGTTGGTACTGTTGTGTGACGATTGATTCGGGGCGATATACCACGTGACGGAGCTTCTTTCGATTGTGATATGCTAAACATTAAATGCGGATGTCGTTGGGAATTAGTTGTTTCATCGAGTAAATTTGTTTTTCGATGTATTAATGGTGCCGAAAGTGATTGATCGATGACTGGATGTTGAGAGATTGGCATTGAAATAGTTGAATGAGATGATGGTGAACTTGGCTGATGAGTATTAACGAGAGATGTCGACGATTGAGCAGAAGTCATATTTGAGAGTTTAGGAAGATTAAAACAAGCTCGTCGAATTAAATGCCGTGAGTTCGATTTCGATGGACGAACCATACCGGGTTTGGATAATTCGGCTAGAAACAAAGACATTTGTTTTATGTCAAAGAATTTCAACGATTCGCATACTTAAATGCATTGCGTAACCATCAACAAGAAAACGTGCTTGTCCTTGATATCGATTTTTAACTTTTCCAATAACAAATATGCGTTCAGCAGGAATATGTATCGATTGATAAACGGGAATATCTTTTGACGAACCATATACAGCCGAAATGCATAGATTTGCATTGTCGACAGCATTTCGAAGCATTTCACCTTTGTGTTTGATCGGTTCACGAGAGATTCCATCATTGAACAATGTCATGCCTAAAGTGAAATTTTGTCATGTTTCTCTGATTATTATCCAATGACAAACCATGAGGAAAATTATGCTGAGCAAGCCAATGTACAACTCGACGTTGTTGAATGTCAGGCCGTGCAGTGACGTAGATAATAATATAACCTAGTTCTTGCCAATAACTAGAACGAAATTAACTTGTCTTTAAAAAAAGTAGGACAGAAATTTGGATTTTATTTACCGTACGACGTCAACAGCACCGGGCCGTACTTTCGGATCATGATGGCTAACCGACCAACTCGATGTAAATGATCCATCGATACTAAATATCACGGCTTCACTTTTCGGTGGTAGAACAGTTAGATAAAGATCGACCGTTGTATGATCACCACTGAAACCACAAAATTTTCGTTTTTTAACATTAATTTGCCTTTCAATCTTACCGAACAACGAGTTTAATCGGATGTAGACCTAACGGTAGTTTCTTATTCTCACCGATTGTATATCTCACTCGGCCATGTGTGTCAGTTTCAACCGTATCAATCAATGTCCATTCTCCGTAGGGTGCTGATCGCATGACATAAATATCGACTTTTTCATCAGCTAAACAAACCATATCAATCGGTCCATAGTGAAATTTTGCGTGGATTGTCTGTGGTCGATTATCGACAACCATTGTATCATTTCCTCGATGATTCGGTGCGAGATTCTAGAGAGGAACAAATGAATTTCTTGTTTTTCCTTCTTATTCGATTTACTCGAATTTTAACTGCTGTCGAACGATGTAGCCAACGTTCAGTCGGTTTAATCGGAGCGAAAGAATATGAATTCGACAATGTTTGACTATTGAATAAATGCAATTGTTCTTGATGACGCGTAATCTAATTTCATAAAAAGAATGATCATCTATTGATATGTAAATCAAAAACCAGACGAGATTCTTACATTTCGAAGAATGAATGACATGACATCTCGTGATTCCCAATAGCTCGAATGAAAAACAATCGGTAGGACATGTGCGGGTTGACTAGTCAATGACTCGGGACAATAGACAAGATAATCAACACGTCGTGAACCCCACCAAGTTTGTCGAACTAGAAATCATTTGAAAATGAATAACATATTGTCAATAGAAAAGACATAATTACTATCAGAGAAAAGAGTACTGATTTCATTCGGAGATTGATTTTTATTATTACTAAGAAATAATTTCGAATGTTGATGTACATATTCAACTAAATAGAATAATCGATGAGAAAATACAATAGCTGGCATATTTTTGTCCTACCGAGTAATGATGATTCGCCATCGCCAAGAGGAAATTGTGAATAACGTGATATACAACAGGGATTTATTTGACTGAATTCGGATTGAATTAATGGTTCAATACGAGCTGCATTCGGATCACAGGCATGAAATAAATTATACAATTGTCCACAACAAGGACGCACAACTAGAATTTATCATTAATCAATCAGTCAAATGAAAATCAATATTGATTTTTACCACTATCAGTGAGCATACGTCGATAGGCGAGAATTAATGAAAGTGGTGAACCAAACGAGAAAAATTCATTCACATCAAATGCTAAGACTAAACCATAATTTTCGTGTTTAGCACGAAGACTATCACCTGTACGTGATCTAGTTTCGAAAGAAATAATTAAATATTTATATGAAAAGAAACAAAAGGAATTCGTCTCAAATGATTCTCACATTGTATCGACATTGTCAGAATTATCATTTTGAGTTGGACGTTTCGCACTTAGCCGATTAGTTGATTGTCCTGAGCCTGTATCATTATTGTCATTTGGTGCACGTTTGATATTAGCAAGTGTACGCGGTGTTGTTGTGCTTTCGGTAAAATTACTATCGCCATATAATGATGTTGCATCATCGAAACTTTGATTTAGGCATAAGGCATCGTAGGCTAAGATCGCACCGTTAGCATCTCCAATAATAACAACCTAGAAAAAATTTTGTTTTCAAATATCACGAGATATTTTTAATTTGTTTTACTTGTCCAGAAAAATGTTTGCCTTCTTTGGATGAAATAAATTCTTGATAGACTTTATTTGCCGATGCCACGGCATCTGTTAATGTTGTCTGATAGGATGGATTTGACGTGGCAAATAATGGTAGGGCATTTATCGGTAAAGTTTCACTATGTGTTATATCATGTGTCGTATTTAGAGCGCCATATGGTGATAAACTATTGAGTAATTCAATACTTTCGACGCATATCGATCGACATTCAACAAAACGTATGGCAATTTTACCATCCATACGTGAATAATGATTGCGTAGAACAGTTTCAAATGTTGAACGAAAACTAATAATATCAGTTTTCATTGCATTGACAAATGTATCATCAGTTGAGAAGATATTACCTAAATAATTGAATATTTTCTTTTTAGGGAAAATGAAATTAACTATCTTGACAAAATACGAACCACCATAGAATATGAGTATGAGAATATCAATTGGACATTTACGATTATTGGATGTTGATAGACTTGTTGTTCGTTCATCATCTTCCATACTTGTTTGAAATAGATTCGAATTAGTTGAATCTTGCAATTGAATTTCATCAAGTGAATTGATTAAATTTCGTGATGGACGTCGTCCTGAAGCACCTTCGATAAACGCTAGAAAAAAAGAAGAAGAAGAAGAAATAATAAAGAATCTCTTGAGAAACAACAAATTAACCCTTAGGATAGATAGATGAGAAGAAGGAGGAGAAGGAGAAAAAAAATTATTGTCAAGTTTTCTTACACTCAGCATCGAAGAATTCATCATCGGTCGTTTCTTCTTTGGGCAATGGTGGGATCGGAAATGAATTTATTCTCGGTCTGCTCGCATTAATATTATCTATTGACATTTGTCGATTACGTTTTGTTATCAATGTTTGACTACTATCATTTGTTAATTCATTAGAATTTGTTGTCGTATCATTTTCATCGTTGAGATGCGATGATGACAAACGTATTGTTTCAGTTTCAAATTGAGCCATACGTCGATTTAATTCACGTTGTGTTTCATCTTCTAAACGACGTATATCAGCTAATGTCAAGCCTTGATAATCATCTTGCCAACACCAAGCTTGTCGATGTGCACGTAGGATAGTTTTACGTAAAGCAGTCTCGTGAATGAAACGTTCACATCGACTTTGCATGCCCCAATAGCGAAATTCTGCTCGACAGAGTTTATACGCACACATAATCGAATCTTTACGACCCAGTCTTTTCATTTGATCAAACCAATCAGGTGCAAGTGGTCCACGTCCTAAATCAAAACAATACTCTTTCTTGTCTCACAATCGAAATCGAACGAATGAACCTGTTCTTTCCGAATGAAATATCGCCGGATTTTCAGTTGCAATATCGGCTAATGGTTGACTTTGAACAATATCAAGAAATTCTTAAGAAAGAAAGAAAGAAAAATCATTCTTTGAACATTTCTCATTCTATGAACGAACCAACGACTCGTTGATCGAGTTCTTGAGGTTTTAAATTAAAGATATTTTCTTGTGTGCCGAAATCGGCTTGATAACAAGTTTCAATTTCCAAAACAAATCGATCGATAAAAGGACAACGGTAACGTGTTTTCGTATATGGATATGCATTCCAAGCTTCCTCTTCGATTTTCATGGCACTCGTCGGTAAAATTGCCTTGAACCAACCGGGTAAATGTCGTTCAATATGATAGATTTTAAATGTATATTGTCCGTTGCCACCCGGACCATTTGTATACGGTTCATTTTTAATGATTTCTACTCCACTACCGGAAGAATTGGTTTCCTCTCGACTTTTTTTCTAAAGACACATAATATTTGTCATTAAAATTGAGAAAAATCAACAAGATTTTAGAATTGTTAGTAGAAAAATAATCAGAGCTTTGTTTTTTATTTGGTTAAATTATTAATTACTGCTGACTGGTTTTTTTTCTATTCTACAGAAGAGCATAATCAGACATGCAGTAGTCGTGTACCCTCTTAATTATGATTACCTCGTATGTGGCTAAATTTTTTTCTTTGAAAATAACAAAACACACAATCAAATCATTCTTGTCTCATTATCACTTACCACAATCATATACAGTTGAGCTATCCGGTACTCTTCAACTGTCATAGGTACCGGGATACGATATTCTTTAATGAGCATGTTGCGTGAATAATTTAATGTAAGAGAATAATATTTCAAAAGAAGAAAGAGACATTTATTGTATTGATGATGTTGCTACTGTTGTTGTTGTTTGTCATTTTAGATTCTATCTCGAACTGGATCATCTGAAATCACTAGAGAAATAGTAGACATTATTTTCTTCTCGTCTTCTTTTTCTTATTCTATATAATTTTCTTTTTTTTTTATTTCCTCTTTCTATCTGTCGTTTTTCCGAGCCAATGACGATGAGGAATAAAGAGAAAAGAAGAAGAAGAAACACGACAATGATGACTGACTTGTTTTCTGTTTTGCCCACATGTCAAAATATACTCGAGGCGCAATCGTCTTTTTCCGAAAAACGACCGTCTTGCTCTATTTTTCTCCTCCTCCCACTCTTCATCATCTTGTCCTCACTCTATTCGCACAAGAAAAATCTCTCGATCTAGATTGTGTACGTCGTAGTTCTTTTAGCCTTTAGTTTTTTTTCAGCACAAATTAAAATAAAATTTTTAAGACTTTTTTAATGAAAATCTACCAGAGAAAAAAATATATTAATGTCTATGTTGACGTCACTTTTGTGCTTCACATTGAAAACATTCTCAAATCATTTAGTAATTATACCTTGAAGCAATGAAAAAAAAGAGCTTTGGATTTCCTTTTCTTTCTGTTTAACGAATAAATAATGCATTAAGAACAATAAGATAACGAATGCTAACACGAAGGAAAATATGAATAAATAATATAAATCGTAAATGTTGATTCCTATTGACCTTTAAATAATTCTTCAGATCTCTTGATTGATAATAAAATAAAGATCTCGAGGATTTCTTTGAATAAATCAACCGAAAGATTTAACTAACACGTTTATCTATTCTCATCTGGCCTAATTAGCTATTTGTCAGAAAAGACGTTAAAAAAAACTAAGAGGATTGATTTTAATGAAAGATATGAGAAAAATTGCGTTCGACGATATCAATATTCTTGTATTCAGGAACAAATAAATATCTAGAATCAAAAGAAAATAGAAATATCGATTTTAGTTTCTTTTGTTCGTTTATTTACAAAGAACGTTGATTTTTTTGTTTTGAGCAAAAGAAAGAAGAAGAGAGAAAAAAAAAAGAAATTAATTAAAAATAATGAACAAAATCACCGCTAAGGCTATGCCTAGAAATACCCGTGATAGTAACTCGTTTTGATAGTGATCAGGTGTGCCAGGCGCTGTAAAATAGGAAAAAGTATTAGTCTTTCTTTTTCTACTACAAATCGTCAAATAAGAATATCTACGTGATGTTTGATGCTGATCGGTATTGTTTGTTGTGAACGTTGTTTGAAATAGACCGAATGGAAATGCACCGATGCCAAATGACATTTGAAAATTAATTCCTTCACCAAAACTAAAGTTCTACGTAATTGAGAGAAAAAGAAAAAAACAAGATTTATGTATTTGTTCGAAGAAGACTTCTTTTAATTACTCGATTTTGTCGGGGTTCTTGTCTGGTGCCTGCAGGACGCGGCGGAATGGTATCTCTACAATAATAAAATATAATCAAAAACAATAGGAATCAATTCTCCTTTTTCAAACCGTGGATCTCGTTGTGGAGCATTTCGTCCGTAAATTGGAATTAATTTTTCTCGAGAAATACTACTTTTACATACAGGACATGTCGGATTATTTGCACGTGTTTCCAACCATTGATGAATACATGGCCAACAAAATAAATGGCCACAAATAGACACAACAGCTTCGTGCGCTGTGTCTAAACAAATCTAGGGAGATAGAGAATTGTCGTTGTTTTTTACGATTGAAATAAACAAGTTGAAGTTTATTTACATTGCATTCGAAACCTGATTCTTTTTCGTTGTCTGAAAATGATGACGATTTTTTCGTCTGCTCATCATCCCCCGTTTTTATCGTTGAAGCCATAGAAACGAAAGAAATCAATCTGCAATGAATCAATCATATTTATCCACGATATGAATTTAAAAAAAAGTTTCTTTTTTTTTTCTTCCTCGTCTTCAAGATGTCAAGTGAAAAACATCATTGAGTTCGTTTTCTTCTTTTTTCCTTTCTTTATTGGCTTGACAATACCATTAACAATCAACAATAACCTCTAACTTGTTTTCTTTTCCTTCTAACCAATCAATATTGAGACCGGCAACTACTTGAAAATCATTTATTTCACGTCTAATAGTTAATAATAGATCGTTTATTATAAACGCACAAAACAACAAAACAAAATTTCTATTCTTATTTTTCCGCGAAAGGTTCAATGAGCTCATAAGTGATTTTACATGTTGGCAATTCCGTTTGCAGTAGTTTCAAAACAGATTCATGATTTTTGACATTCGACAAGCGAGCTAAATCAATTTGTTTTAAATTTCTAAAAGAATTTCTTCAAAAAATCAATTTCGTTTTCATAAACATTCTCTCACTTTAATCCAGCTAAATACGCAAGACCATGTCCAGTAATTTGCACAAGATCAATCAAAGAAATCGATTCAAGACAATCTTTGACTCGATTACATCGAGCAATAGCACCTAAATCAATGTTTACAAGAACCAATTCTCTTAAAAACTAAGTTCATACTATCATCAATTTGATCACATTTTTCTAAATGAATCTTTTTCAAATCATGCAAACCATCCAGATAAGCAAATCCTTCCGATGTTAGACACGTTTGAACAACGCGAATTTCTTCAATTCGAAAATGTCCCGGAGTACCGATGGGCAATTGGTTTCGTTTGCTCACAAATGATCCCCAATTTTTAAAACGTACCGAACCACCACATCGGATGATCCAATCGGCACAAGCACGATCCGGTCCCAATTCTTGTACACGCTTTCGATCGTATCTGGCAATAGCAATGTTTAGCAATATGAGTTTTCTTTTTGAGGTCGATTGAATAACAACAAATACTTGTTCGATATAGCATCTAAGTAATTCCAAAATTGTCGAAAATGAACTTTCGAATATAGTTTATTAGTTCTCAAAAATAGATTTCGATTGATTAGCATATCTAAAAGAATGCATTGATCTTTTGTTTTTGTTCTTTTTATTTTCTTTTTTCTATGACAAGAAAATTCATTCTTGATTAAAACAAACAAACAAACAAAAAACAACACGATCTAGTTCGTCGCTGTTCCAGCTGTTGTTACTGTTGTTGTCACACCACCTTCAGTTTTAGCAGCATTTTCTTCACCTTCCTTGTAAGGCTTGCAAGCGGGAAAGAGTAAAACTTCCTGAAAACAATCCAATCGATATTTTATTTCGATTAAAACAGCATATTCGTTTTACTTTGATGTTGTTACTGTCGGTAAGCATCATTGTTAATCGATCGACACCTAAACCCCAACCACCTGTTGGTGGAAGACCGTATTCAAGTGCAGTACAGAAGTTCTCATCGATTAATTGAGCTTCATCATCACCAGCATCTCGATCCTATTGAAAGAAAAATTGAGGGTGAACGAAATCGATGAGTGAGTGGATTTACTTTAGCTTGTAATTCGAACATTTCTCGTTGGACGAGTGGATCATTCAATTCTGTATACGCATTACAAGTTTCTTTATAGCAAACGAATAATTCAAATCGTTCAGTTAAACCAGGAATCGATCGATGACTAGAAAAGATAAAATCTTAATCAGAAAAAGAAATACAAAATTTCGATTTACTATTTAGCCAATGGACTCATCAATTGCGGATGATTGCAAATAAATGTTGGATTTAAACATTGCGTTTCGAGGAAATGTCCAACTAACTAAATAAGACGAAGATCATTTGCGATAAGATTTCATTGAAATCAATGAATGAATTACTTTGTCAATCAAACGAGCAGTTGTTCGTGGATTTGTACATTCGATTTCGTGTTTTTTGCAGAGATTATCAAAGAATTTATTTGCAGCTGGTGTTGCAAGTTCAGTTGCTGGTGGAAATTTTTCTCCAGTCGCTTTTTCTAAATCTTCGATCAAACTAAAACGTTTAAATGGCGGTGTAAAATCGATTTCCACTGGTGCTTTATCGGGTCCCTCAAGATGATATTTAATTTTGTATGTTCCGAATAAACTTTTAACTAAACCAGATATCAATTTCTCGGTCAATTCCATAAGATCATTATAATCCGCATAGGCCATGTAAAATTCACAAATCGTAAATTCGGGATTATGCGTCATGTCGATGCCTTCGTTACGAAAGACACGACCAATTTCGTAAACACGATCTAAACCACCGACGACTAACATCTGAAGAAAGGAAAATGATTGTGAAGAAAATTCTTGAGAAAGACGAACTTTGAGATAGAGTTCAGGCGCAACACGCATGAATAGTTTCATGTCGAGATCATTGTGATAGGTAATGAATGGTTTAGCTGCGGCACCACCGGCAATCATGTTCATCATTGGTGTTTCGACCTAATTGAGAACGGATTTTATTGAAAATCTTAAGAAATCAACGAATTTTACTTCGAGAAAACCGAGCGAATTTAAAAATTGTCGAACATAATTGATAATCTTAGCTTTAACAACAAATTTTTGTCGAACAGCATCATTGATCATTAAATCAAGATATCGTTGACGAAAACGTGTTTCCTTATCCTTAAGACCGAAATGTAAACTTGGCAATTGATGAAGTGTTGGCGTGAGAATAATCAATTCACTCGGTAATAAACTCAATTCACCGGTTTTTGTTCGTGCTAAGACAAAAGAAAAACAAATTCAGAAATCAAAATTTGTAAAGAATTTTTACTTGGTTGACCCTTAACACCAACAATATCACCACGACGTATACGATCATTGACAAGTGCGAATTCTTCTTCATTCTTGTAGAATCTATTATCGATGATTAGTTTACAGAATAGAACTCAATCTGAATTACTTTAAATTAGCCATGACTTGAATTTTAACTGATTCGCTATGAAGATCATAGAAAAAGAGTTTTGAACCCGATGAACGTTTCGAATAGATACGTCCTAGAAGAAAATATCGAATGTTTGACTTCATAGAAATCGTCATTCTCTACCAGCAACAGAAACAACATCTTCGTTGACTTCATTAGCTTGTAAAGATGAATATTTATCAACGAAATCTCTCAACGAAAGTGAAACATGAAATTTATGTGGAAAAACAGTTTCGCCAGCTCGTTTGAGAGTTTGAATATGTTGTACACGCATTTTGTAGTATTCCTATTGATAGACAAGTTCAACAAAATTGAATTAACGAAAAGAAAAAACAAACTTACATTCGGATCAAGTTCTTGTTCTTCATTTTCTTTTCCAGCATCAGCTTTCTTTGCTGCACCTTGTTGTTGTGGCGGTGCTGCTGCTGCTTTCTTCGCTTTCTCTTCGGCTTTCTGTTGAGCCTTTTGTTGTCGTTTAAGTTCGCTAGAAAACAAGATTTTCAATCAATAAAATAAGCAAAATACAATTTTCATTTATGTTTCATGTTTTTTCCTTTCACTCAGCTCAAGCTTTTCTCTTTCAATGCGTACCATTTAAACGGCTGATAAAGTACAGATTGAAAACGACCTGGACTTAATAGATTTCTTGTTAAACGTGCTAACATAATGTTTTCTCTAACCAATTAAGAAACATCTAAAAAATACAAGAATAACGTACTTTTTACTAATTTTTTCTTCTGTTGGACCTTGTTCATCACCGTTACCAGCTGACGACACTTCAATGACAATCGATTGAATATTATTTTTCGCGAAGAAACAATCTTACTCTTTAGTATTTTTTAATTTTCTTTTCGCGAGAGAAAAAAAAACGATAAGATCAAATCTATCTACAATTAAATAATAACATTTGATTGTCTGTTTATTTGAATAAGAGCATGAACAGAGAGACAAAAAGATTCATTCATTTACTATTTGTATCTATTTCTTTTTATCTGACAAACTTTCTTCTGACGATGAAAGATCTGGATAGACTTTAGGAGGAACACGAATCGATCGACGTGTTACACGAGATTCATTCATTCCTTCGTTTGAATCCGATGAATCAGTAACTGTCGATACTTCCATACGTTCGACTTGAGGTGTAGCACCATTTTGTATAGGTGCTACTGGCGCTGAAGGACTGAATACATTAGGATTAAAAGTTGGCTTTTGTTTTCGAGCAGCATTGAAATAATTACAATAAGCACATCGATAAGCTAGAAACTCAAAAAAATATTAAGCAAGTTCATCTTCGCAATTGACTTACAAATATATTCGAATTCTTCTTCCAATGCCATACCATTATGACTATTGCATGATTTACAAATTAATGCATATCGTTTCGATGGGCCATCGCCAACGATTGTGTCAAGTATTGCGCCCCAAAATGTACGTTGAGGTGGAAGAATCGCTCGTGGTAATTTACCGGGCGTTACACCAACTAAATAGAATCGAGAACTTTGGATTTTTATTTCAAAATCGATCGCCTACCAGCTAAACGAGTCGATGGTACAACGCGTACTGGCGTTTGATTTCCATTAGTAATTGGTGTTGCATTTGGTTTGATCGAAACACGTTGACGAATATCAGGTGTGATGTTTCCACCGTATTTTTCCAAGAGATTTTTAGCTACAGCATAGGTTTCTTTAGTTTTCACTTCTTCCATCTGTAAAACAAAAGAATTCAATCGTTTTTTTTTATTCGTTGAAATCTTACTAATTCTTGTTTTCGTTCTTTGAACAATGTTAATTTCTCTTCTTTGATTTGAATCATCTTTCGAAAATACCAACGAAGAGTCCAATGAATTCCATACAATCTATATCAAATCAGCATACAGACCACGAACAAACCAACAAACACATCTACATACAAAACTGCTAATAAGACCGAGACTGTAAACGCATAAACTCGATTAGCAAAGTCAGGCGAGAGAAATAATGTATAATATAGAATATTGATGATTAAATAGGCAAGAAGTGTGTAAATACCAAACCATTTTGTCCATTTTTGTTGAAGTGAACGTGTTTGAGCGATAGTTTCTTGTAAATGAGTTAATTCCTAACAACAACAAAAAACTAAATCATCGATAAAGATTTGTAGAAATATCTACATCGTGAAGATCGTCGAGTTCTTCGCCAAGTGTCGCTCGAAGTTTCTAGACAAGAAAAAAAACGCTGAAATTTTCTTAATCTATCTAAATAAATCATTGCATACAAAGATTCGAAACTTAAATAATCGGCTGAGAAACGTCATGGACAAAGCTGCTAGCTGATGCAACGTCGATATTCGAAATATTTATCACACACAGGCACGTTTTGTTTTTTCTTTCTTTCGTTTCTTTATAATGATGCAATTTGCTGAAACCAAGTAACCAATCGGTTTATTGATCGTTCTATTTTCCTTCAAAGTGGACTTTTTTCCACACACACACATCGAGCGCCTCTATCCTAGTTCTTTGAAGGTCTTGGAGTTTACTTTTATTTTGAAATCAACAATGAACGAACCGTATCGGTAGAAACGAAAACGATATTTATTCAATTAACTTTGTCTCATAAACTTTTCTTTAGACGTGCAAATAGCATTGTAATCAAAAATTTACCCACACAATATACAATGGTAATTTGAACTAGTTGTTTACTGAATTTTGAACTTGTTTTTTTTTGTTAAGACTCAATTAGAATCACTTTTTTCGAAATTCGGACGAATTATTTCAACGAAAATGCTGCCACCAAATCCCAGTTTCGAAGGTGGATGTGGTTTCGTGAATTTTGCCGATGGAGAAAGTTCTATTCAAGCTGTCAAACAGATGAATAACATCGATATCGATGGATTCACTATCAGCGTTGGTCAATCAGCAATGAATCGAACGCAAAATGGATTGTAAGTTCGAATCGGTTTTCTTTTATGAAAACGAATCTTTTTCGTGTGTAGTTCAGATGAGAACAATGTTCCATCGTCACCACGTGTCAACGGTTTTCGAACATTGAAACCAATGTCAATCAATAGTCCACTCTCGTTTACAAATGATTTAGAAAGGCACAGTCCGACATTGACTATCGATGAACATCAACCATTGATTAAAAATCAAACTTATCATATTTATCTTTCGAATCTTGAAGTGCCAAATGTTGTGTTTGTTGCAACATTAGATGATTATGTCAATGCAACATTATTGATAACACAAATGAATAAACACGAACAATTAACAAAAGTTCAAGCGAATTCTTATAAGACCAAGTATTGAGATTTAGTATTTGTTTGTTTATAATTGAGATAAATGTTTGAATAGATTAAATGTTGGAGAGATTTGTGCTGCACAATTTAATGGCGATTGGTATCGAGCACGTGTTTTAGAAGTCGGTGAGAATCGAGTCCGAGTTCAATATATCGATTGGTAAAAAACATTCGTTCGTAATTATTCGAATTCATTTCTTAGATTTCATAGGGGAAATACAAGTTGGTGTGATACAATGTTAGAAATTCGTCCACTACCTGCTGAATATTTCAAAGATCCAGCTTTATGTGCCAAATGTATATTAGATGGTGTACCATCGATAACTAAACTGTCGGATTTACAAACCAATGGTGTTCTCGGTATACTTGGTAGGATAAATTTTCGATGAAAATTCTAAAGATTGCTTTCTTCTTGTATTTAGTACTTGATTTGAAATTAGAAATGTTTGTTGTACGTATTGAAAATGGTGTTCCTTACATTCGATTGAATTTAGCTGATCGAAATCTTAATCAAGAAATCAATCAACTTCTTCCGTCGACGGCAATTAATAAATCGAATTTAATCGTTGATTTTAATTCATCAAAACCTCAAGTCAATCTCAATGAAGCTCATTTCGTTCAATTGACAACAGTCGATCCGAATTCGGAATGTTTTCACGCTCTACTTTTACGTGATCCGATTGCAAAAATTATGAATATTCTCAAAGATTGGAATGCGAGCAAACAACCGATTACAAGTCCATTAAAAATCGGCATGCTCGTCTGTGCTCAATACGAAGCCGATGATTTATGGTATCGTGCTTGGATTAAGAATATCACAAGTACGATTGGTTCTTTTGTTTTTTGTTTGTTTATTTTCATCGATTGATATTTAATTAGATAATAATTATCATGTTCATTTTGTTGACTTTGGAAATGAAGAAATTGTGAATATAAATCGACTAAGTGAATGTCCGGAAAGTTTACGAACGATTCCTTGGCAAAGTGTACAGATTAAATTCGCAAATATTCGATTGACTGATGATGAACGTTATGAAATTTTAAAAGACTTCGAAACTGAACGATCAGAAATGAAAATTCTACAGAAAAATCAACAGGATATTTACGTTGTAGATTTAATTACCAATGGGAAATCAATTGATGAATATGTTTCCGAATTGAGGAAAAAACAACCACCTCCACCTCCACCTCCGCAGATATTACCTGCTGTTCAATCAGATGTGAAATCTGAAAATACTACTAATGATAATCTAACAATACTGATAACAGAACAACGTCGACAAAATCGTCTATTGGAACAATTGCTTGCTGCTATAAATACATCGAATGCACTTTTAACACAGCTTGTTCAACGCTAACAAGCATAATTTTAATTTCGATCAGATATGTTTTATTCGAACTAACAGTGTGTGTGTGTGTGTCGATTGTCTTGTCATCTATTGAGCGCTTTTTATATTAGTTTATTTTTCGAAAAACAACAGTCGAAGTGAATAGATTCGGCAATATTTTAGATAATAAATATGAATGATATAAACAATCAAATTGTTGTTTTCGGTCATCGTAATCCGGATACAGATGCGATTACAGCTGCACTTGTCTACGCTGAGTTTCTGCGACGAATGAATGTCAATGCGAAAGCCTATCGATTGGGCGATCTTAATAATGAAACAAAGTTTGTTCTTCAAACAGCTGGTGTCGAACAACCTGATATGATACCAGAGAATATTCCTGAAGGAACACAAGTGGCGTTAGTCGATCATAACGAAAGTAGAAAGTCGAATTTCGAGATTTGATTTGTTGAAAAAAAACTCGATTTGCTGAACGTAGGTCAACAATCATTGGAGAATTTGAAAAAAATGCGTGTAACACATGTTGTTGATCATCATAAACTCGGTGATCTAACAACATCCGAACCTGTTTATCTACGATTTGAACCTGTCGGTTGTACAGGAACGATTTTAACAAAACTATTTAATGAACATCAACTTGAAATCGATCAGAAATTAGCTACACTCTTACTCAGCGCAATTCTCAGTGATACACTTCATTTTCGGTAAATTCAAACGAATAAAAACTATCGAAGAATTTCTTCTATCTTAGTTCGCCGACGACCACTGATGATGATCGAAAAATTGTTGAATATCTTCATCCATTAGCTAAAATCGATAAAATCGACGAATACGCCAGTAAAATGTTCGAAGCTAAAAGTGATTTAACAGGCTTTTCAACTGAACAAATTCTTCTTTTGGATTACAAAACATTTCATTTTGGAAATGAACATTGGGGCGTTGGCACGGGAGAAACATGTAATGTCGATCGAATGCTCGAACGAAAAGATGATTTAATCAAAGAAATGAATGAAATCAAAAAGAAACAAAATTTACAAGGCATTTTGTTTTCCATAATCGACATATTAAAAGAAAAAAATCTCACATTAATCGCTGGCGAACATGAAGAACAAATTATTCGCGATGTTTTTCAAGCGAATATCAATGACAATATCGCAGATCTCGGCTCGAATATCAGTCGAAAGAAACAAATTATTCCTGCACTTGAAAAATATTTCAAATCCAAAAATTAATTCATTAGTCATTCTGTTTAATCTCGCCATATTTTCTCTTTTTTTTTCTTAAATAAGTAAATGAATAAAAATCGGATAATTCAGCTGACAGTTCAAGTTTTAGTAATCATATAATTCGATACCATCGACTGCACGACTTTCCTGTTCAGACGTTCGACCGAAGACATAATTATCGACACGTTTGATGGCTTCAGAACGCATCATTGGACCAAAGATCATGAATATAACACCGAGACAACTTAAAATCGACAGAATTAAGATCAGGACGACAATCGATGAGTGATAGTTCGATGATGATTCAATAAAAATCGACGACATGCTGTCATTATGCACATCATTCATCGTGTGTTTATATGCAATGACGAATATGACGGTTGATTTTTTTTTCTTTTTGCTTTTCTGACATGCATTTATATATTCCGAAAGAAACGAGACGAATACACTACTTAGAAACTAATCTTAACGACTCTTGAATATATAGAGTTAATGTTGCATAAAGAGAATAAAGGCGGAAATCCTTTGAAAATAGATTTCAATAGAAAAATTGTCGATGTATCTAGCGACATTAAATGTAAGACATCTACATATATATCCCCAAATACTATTTATGTTCCAAAATTTACCATTGAGAAAAGCTTTTTGTTTTTATTTGATTAATAGTTTAGTTTAGTCATGATTTACGATGTAATTGTAATTGGTTGCGGTCCAGCAGGTATTGCTGCTGGTATTGAATTGCAGAAATGTTCGACAAAACCGAGTTTTTTAATTGTTGAAGCGAGAGATCGCATCGGTGGTCGAACGTATACGGATAGGCAAACATTTGACGCTGCCAAACCGATCGATTTAGGTGCACGTTGGATTCATCATTTTCGTCCTGAAAATCCTCTTTCAATTCATCATAAACCATCGGATCAAGATGTTATAACTCGTGATTTCGTCGGTGATCGACCGCATATATTTCTTGATATGGATGGCAGTTATCTATCGGAAAGTTTACGCAATGAAGCGAAATTAATTGCTGAAAATTTTTGGACAAAAGTTCAACAATATCCAACGGATCAAATCGATGTGTCCATTCGTGAAGTTATTCGAGAGAAATATAACGAAATTCAAGATGAACAAATGCGTCGTCTTGTCGATATGAATATTGCCTATGTTGAACATTATGAAGCAGCTAATCTCGAGCAACTTTCAGCGAAAAGTTTTTTAAAAACAGATAATAATGTTGATACATGTGATCTCACACTTCCAATTGGTTTAGGCACTTTTATTGAACAAATTGCTGACCAACATCAACTTCCGATTCAATTAAATACGATTATTACGAATATTGATATTCCGGCGAATGAAAATGAATTGATTTGTTTAACAACACAAGATAATCGTCAATATTTTAGTAAATATATTCTAATTACAATTCCATTAGGTTGTTTAAAAGCACGTTCAATTCAATTCAATCCATCATTACCTGATTGGAAACAAAATGCAATTGATCAAATGGGTTTTGGTTTATTAAATAAAGTTTATATTCAATTTCCTATAACATTCTGGGATGAACAATATGAAAGTATTTTTATTGCATCGAATCGTTTTCGTTTTTTTCTTTGTCATCCCGAAGATCATATCTTGATTTTATTTCTAACTGGTCGTTTAGCAAGTAAAATCGAACAACAAACTGATGAACAAATTATTTCTGATATTGTTCAATTTCTTCGAGCAATCTATCCACAGATGCCTGAACCAATTAAATGGTTAGTTACTCGTTGGGGCCAAGATCCATTTGCTCGTGGTTCATATTCGAATTTTCCTGTTGGTACAACCTATGAAATAACTAAAGAATTAGCTCGAGATTGTTATAACGAACGAGTTTATTGGGCTGGTGAACATGCGAATTATGGTGGAACGATTGGATGTGTTGATAGTGCGTTTGAAACGGGCCAAAGAGAAGCTGGACGAATTTTGAATAAATTGATTTGATATTCAAAAGAATAGTACTCTTTCACATCTGTTACTGTATTGTTTGTTTTGATTAATTCATGAGAATCAATTCATTCTGCAGTGATGCCACCGTTGAGGGCATATTTATTATTATGTTTGGGATTGATTAGCGTATATCTATCATATATCAAGATAGAAAAAGATGTCTGGATATCGAAGCGTTCTAAAATAAACGATAATTCAGCAACTATTGTCACAGCATTTTTTCCATTTTCAAAATCGAAACATAGTCTTAACGAATACAAACAATGGATAGAGAATTTACTTAATTACACTGAAAATCCGATGGTAGTTTATACATCGAATCAGATGTTACGATTCATGCAACGTCGACGCAATGATCCAATTCCATCTGAACTGTGTACAAAATTAGTCAATAGTTCTCAACGGCATAAAATCGAAGATGGGCCTATTGTAGGAGATATAATGCAAGGTGGTATTTTGGATGGTACAATTGAAAGTGTTCATTGATGATCTCAACCTATAAACTTCAATGTGACAGTCCATGGTTTGCTTTTGGACCTTTACTTGCCAATCTTGTAAACGTATCGAACTCTTTCGAAAGTGCTTGTCTATCAACGAATCTATCCTCTGTAATTGTTCCTTTAATCGATGTATGTACTCTTTGAGTGCATTTTTTTTGTACTTCTCATTGTGCAATTCAAATTAGTTTCGAATTAATCAACGTTCTATTTATCATTCCATATTTTTTTCTCTTCCCTTCATCAGTTACTTTATAGTGCATCAGGTGCACTGCAGCTGCTATAAGCTTCTACTCAGTGATAGCAATCAAAAATTTACAAAATCTATTCGAAGTCAACTGATTATCAATGCTGTCAATAAAATTCAATTTCGTATTTTTTTTCACAGCTGTTATTTTCTTGATTATTGTACACGATATTCGAAATCGACAAGCGTTTTCTAATTTATGGACAATTAAGTTTGGAGTAGTAAATCGACTGGAATCATTCTTTCCTAGCCGAACTAATTCTCTGGAAACAACAGTGAAATGTATCGGTCCTCTACGGAATCAATCATGTTTATATCAAAATTTATATTATATCAATGGTACATTTATGATTTTAACATTGAAAGGAACTATTTTCGGTAATCTCAGTGTACGTACGGATACATTTGCAACAAGAATTACAGTGCCAAGTCGACGAGATTTCAATTCTTATGCTGAACTTGAACAATTCGTTCGTCATTCCGCTGATCCAGTTGTATTACCAGGTGTTACTCTTTATTTTACGTACGCATGGTTAGGTAATATTGGTCATACACTGTTCGATGGTCTCTATCCAGCTTATGTTGCACTTATTCGATTTTCACCTCGACATCTTCAACCATTTCGTCTTTTAGCTGAAATCGATCATTGTCCGACGTGTGGTGATGAAGACATACTGAATCGATTCTCTGGCATTGGAATCCTTAAATATTATATTTTAGCCGATATGTCAAATGGCACTTGGTTTGTTTTCGATGAACTTGTAATGGGCAGTGGACTCTTTTGTCAACGATGTACACAACCAAATCTTCAATTACCTGGAGGCGTAGATCTAGATGGATCAAGATTATTTCGTGATCGAATGTATGCTCAACTTGGAGTTTCTCCACCTGTAAAGCGTTCTGTTCATTCTGCGGAACATCGACAACCAAATTCTGTATTACGTGGTTATGTTTTGGCAAATAAACGATATAGTTCGACTGAAATAAATGAAATACAAGATGCACTCAACGAAATCAATAACTACACGTTGAATATTCTAAAACAAAATCGAACAAATCTTACGAAATTAAAATGGCCATTGATAAATATTTCTTATCTACATTATGGTGATATGCAAGAGCAGACAAAGAAATCATCTCGATTTGAACAAACACCGGTCGATTCGAGGGTGCCAACATATGAATTACTACCTAGTTCTTTCGCTTCACAATTAAAATGGATGCGTACAATGGATATTCATGTTGTTGGTCCAGGTACTGGTCAAATGTATCAAACATTCCTACCTGATGGATCAGTGGTTGTTAATTTAGGTGGTTTACAGGCTAATGATGAGTTGTATGGGAATGTAACATATACAACTTATCTCGAGCAATATATGACATCGGGTGCACCCTATCTCAAAGGTCTCTATTATCCAATCAATGAACGACCGAAAGGAATAAAAAAAGATGAAGTACTTAAACTTATTCGACAAGCAGGCAAATTAATTACGGATGGATTTTCCATACCGGTTAATCCAAATGAAAATCTAGCACCTGATGGATTATTATTTATTGAAATGTGTGAAAAAGATAAAGAATTTTGTGAACTTGTTACAGAACGAGCACCGAATACAAATTTTGATTGTTATCATTTTTGGATAGATGAAGTTATTCATGAACGTCGAATATGGCAACGTAAAAATGGTACTGATGGTAATACTAATGCTCAATGTCGATTTAATCGTACATTAATGTATGAATTAAGAAAGAAATATGGTATTTATCACAAAAACGATGGTTAACCGAATTAACCATTATTAACATTAATTTTCAGTTATTTTTTTTTGTTTTTAAAATTTTAATTAAACGTTATTACGTAGTCAATAAATATAAGAAGTTGTTAATAGCGGGACGGTCTTTACAATTGTATCGAGATGATGTTTTA
>Ga0209922_101253_pt1 | contig 25260 bp, 27 predicted proteins | sample ThiBiot_500_biof_FD_183946 | JGI IMG/M metagenome (GOLD analysis project Ga0209922, IMG submission 183946) | Wastewater bioreactor microbial communities from Cape Town, South Africa - Thiocy_expt_500_biof (SPAdes) | ecosystem: Engineered > Bioreactor > Thiocyanate-remediating > Anaerobic-Aerobic ... | reverse complement strand
AGGTATTCTTTGTGCATCTTTGATGTATCCACGACCGGCTGCGCATCATGACCTTTGTCGTCACCGAAGCCTGCATCGCCTGCAAGTACACCGACTGCGTCGACGTCTGCCCGACCGACGCCTTCCGCGAAGGCCCCAACTTCCTGGTGATCGAGCCGGACGACTGCATCGACTGCGCCGTCTGCGTGCCCGAGTGCCCGGTCGACGCCATCTTCGCCGACGAGGACGTGCCCAAGGCGCAGCTCGACTTCATCCCGCTCAACGCCGAGCTGGCGCGCGGCTGGAAGACCATCTCGCGCAAGAAGCCCTCCCTGCCCGATGCCGACGACTGGGCCCAGGTCGAGCACAAGCGCGACCAGCTGCAACGCTGACGGCCCCCGCCGCGCCACCGCCCTTTTTTTCCACCACGGAGCCCCTCCACCATGGCCCTGACCCCACCCCCGCAGAACCCGCCCGGCCACGACCACCGCACGCCCGAGGCCATCTATGGTTTCGACGCCCGTGGCGTGGCCAAGCGTTTTCGCCACGCCGCCATCTTCGGCGCGCTGGACAGCCTGCACCCGGGCGAGGTGATGCGCTTCGTCAACGACCACGACCCCATCCCCCTGCTGGGCCAGATGCAGGCGCGCTACGGCGAGGCGGTGCGCGTCGAATACCGCCAGCGCGCGCCCGAGGGCGTGGTGATCGACTTCATCCGCCAGTAAGGCGCCCGGCACCACGCACCGACTGCCGGCGTCACCCACAAGCGACCAAACCATCCGGCGCGCCCGCCGGCCCGGCATCGCCGCAAGGCGCCAGCATCTCGCCCAGCAGCGCCGGCATCGCCTGGCGCGCATAAGCCACGCCCAGCGGCGCCAGCGCCAGCGCCGCCGGATCGAGCGCCATGTCCAGCACGCCCACGCCGTGCGCCGACCCACCCGGACCCAGGGCCGGCAGGATGCTGCGTGGCGCCAGGGTCACGGCCCCAGGCTGCGCCAGCAGGCTCTTGAGCACCGGCAGCGACAGCGTCGACACCGGAAACCAGTGCGCCTGCGGCAGCCCGGCCAGCACCACGCGCTCGAACACGTCGCGCACCGCGATGCTGGACGTCGGCAGCACCCAGCGCGCCCCGGCCAGCTGGCCCAGGCGCACCCGGCGCGCGCGCGCCAGCGCATGGCCCGGCGCGACGATGAACACCGCCGCATCGGCCAGCAGCGGCCGGAAAGCCAGCTGCTCCGACAGCGGCGCCGGCTGGCGGCAGAACACCGCGTCCAGCGCCCCGCCCAGCAGCAGCGCCAGCAGGCGCGCGCCCTCGCCTTCCTGCACGTCCACATGCACCCGCGGATGACCAAGGTAGAACCGCGCCAGCAGCGGCGCCAGCATCGAGTGCGCGGCCGACGGAATGGCACCCAGCCGCAGCGCCGCGCTGGCGCCCAGGCGCAGCGCCGCCAGGGCTTCGGCCACGTCCTCCAGCTCGCTCATGATGCCGCGCGCCGCATCGGTCAGCGCCTGACCGGCCGGCGTGGGCCGCAGGCCGCGCGCGTGGCGCTCGAACAGGCGCGCATCGAGCACCCGCTCCAGCTCGGCCAGCGCCTGCGTGGCCGCCGACTGGCTGATATCCAGCTGCTGCGCCGCCCGCACCACCGAGCCGCAGTCGCGCAGCGCCAGCAGCAGCTGCAGCTGGCGCAGGCGCGCGTGGCGCACCAGACGGGACAATAGCATCCGCCCCTCGGGCGGGACCGTGGACGCGCGCATGGCGACTCTCCTGAAGCCTCGTGAGAAGCCCGGATTGTCCTGCACGTTATTCGATTTGCTTATACCCAGAACAAAAATCGGTGCCCCCGCCGGCCCGCTTTTTCCTACAGTGCGGCATCGCCCCAAAACAGGAGACTACGCATGAGCACCGCATCCGCATCCCCCCGCCGCCTGCACCTCAAGGCCCTGGCCATCGCCGCCTGCGGCGCCGCCGCCGCGCTGGCGCTCACCCCGGCCCAGGCGCAGGGCAGCTACCCCAACAAGCCCGTCAAGCTGATCGTGCCCTTTGCCGCCGGCGGCTCCACCGACGTGGTCGCCCGCGTGCTGGCCGAAGGCCTGCGCACCACACTGGGCCAGTCCGTCGTGGTGGACAACAAGGCCGGCGCCGGCGGCCTGCTGGGCACCGAGGCCGTGGCCACGGCCGCCCCCGATGGCTACACCCTGGGCATGGCCACCGTCAGCACCATGACCATCAACCCGCTGGTGTTCACCAAGGGCCAGGGCCTGCCCGACAAGCTGATCCCGGTGGCCAACCTGGTCACCATACCGGCCGTGTATTCGGTGCACCCCAACCTGGGCGTGAAGGACTTCAACGCCTTCATCGCCAAGGTGAAGGCCGAGTCGGGCAAGATCAGCGGCGCCGTGCCCGGCCTGGGCACCCTGGGCCACCTGATGCTGGCGTCGTTCAACGACACGCTGAAGACCGACATCCTGATCGTGCCCTACCGCGGCGCCGGCCCGGCGCTGAACGACGCGCTGGCCGGCATGGTGCAGGTGATGCCCGACCAGCTGCCCTCCTCCATGCCGCACATCAAGAGCGGCAAGCTGCTGCCCATGGTGATCGCCGCCGACGCGCGCTCGCCCGACCTGCCCAATGTGCCCACCTTCAAGGAGCTGGGCTACAACGAGCTGAACCAGCTGGGCATCAGCTGGTTCGGCATGGTGCTGCCCAAGGGCACGCCGGACGCCATCGTCCAGCGGGTGCGCGAAGCCGCCGTCAAGGCCGCCAGCCTGCCCGAGGTACAGGCGCAGCTCAAGAAGATGGGCGCCGCCCCCACGCAGATGGACCAGGGCCAGTTCGGCGCCCAGATCGCCGCCCAGACCAAGGCCAACAAGGCACTGCTGGACAAGGCCGGCGTCAAGCCCGAATAAGGGGCTGGTGCCATGGAACTGCTGCAGGAGTTCTTCGCGCGCGAAGCGCCGCGCATGACGGCGCTGGCCGACCAGATCTGGTCGCTGGCCGAGCTGCGCTACGCCGAGACCGCCTCGGCCCAGCTGCACATCGACGCGCTGGCCGCCGCCGGCTTTCGCATCACGCGCAACGTGGCCGACATCCCCACGGCCTTCCTGGCCGAATGGGGCGAGGCCGGCCCGGTGATCGCCTTCCTGGGCGAATACGACGCGCTGTCCGGGCTGAACCAGCAAAGCGGCGCCCTGGTGTGCACGCCCTCGGTGGACAGCCCGGGCGCCGCCGGCCACGGCTGCGGCCACCACCTGCTGGGCACCTCGGCCCACTTTGCCGCCGTCGCCCTGCAGGCGCACCTGCGCGCCAGCGGCCAGAAGGCGCGCGTGCGCTACTACGGCTGCCCGGCCGAGGAAGGCGGCTCGGGCAAGACCTTCATGGCGCGCGCCGGCGTGTTCGACGACGTCGACGTGGCGCTCACCTGGCACCCGGCCAGCCACAGCGGCGTGTTCGGCGAAAGCACGCTGGCCAACATCCAGGCCAAGTTCGTCTTCCACGGCAAGGCCTCACACGCGGCGCACTCGCCGCACCTGGGCCGCAGCGCGCTCGATGCGGTCGAGCTGATGAACGTCGGCGTCAACTACCTGCGCGAACACATGCCGCCGTCGGCGCGCGTGCACTACGCCGTCACCGACACCGGCGGCCTGTCGCCCAACGTGGTGCAGGCGCGCGCCGAGGTGCTGTACCTGATCCGCGCCATCGACAACGCCGAGGCCGCCGAGCTGTACCAGCGCGTGCAGAACGTGGCGCGCGGCGCCGCGCTGATGACCGACTGCCGGGTCGAAATCGTGTTCGACAAGGCCTGCTCCAACCTGCTGCCCAACACCACGCTCAACCAGGTGCTGCACGCCAGGCTGCTGGCCGAAGGCCCGCTGACGGTGGAGGCCGAGGAGCACAGCCGCGCCGGCCTGTTCCAGGGCACGCTCAGCGCCAGCGACATCGACGCCGTCAGCCGCCCGCTGTCGCAGGTGCTACGCGGCCAGGTGCCCGCCGTGTTCGAAGGCGTGGCGCCGTTCGACCCGAACGCGCAAGCGGTGCTGCCCGGCTCCACCGACGTCGCCGACGTCAGCTGGATCACCCCCACGGCGCAGATCTGGATGGCCTGCTTCGCGTTTGGCACGCCCATGCACTCATGGCAACTGGTGTCGCAGGGCAAGACCGGCCTGGCGCATGCCGGCATGGTGCGCGCCGCGCGCGTGCTGGCCGCCACCGCCATCGAGCTGATCGAGCAGCCCCAGCTGATCGCCCAGGCCCGGGCCGAACTGCTGGAGCGCCGCAAGGGCCAGCCCTATGTCTGCCCGATCCCGGCCGAGGTGCCGCTGCCGTTCAAGCGCGGCTGAACATCTGGCGGATTGGGCAGCGAATGACCCGCCAGCGCCCGCCAGATGCGCGCTACAAGCTATTGTTTACGTAGCTGCCGACCCATTCCATCGATGGCTCAACAGCCCGGCGGGCCGGCACCCGGCGCTGGCTTTGATGCCGGGTTCGCGCGGGACCATGATCGCCTGACGGGTGGGAGGCCGCGCGCTTAGGCCGAGCGCCCGCCGCGCCCGAATCACGGCGCCAGGCGATCGGCGCCTCGCTGACCATCACCACGCGCCCCTGCTGGACCGCCGTCAGGCCGTACAGCACCGACACCCAGCATCCGTGCGGGTAAACGTGCACGCCACCCGTCTACCGAAACGCATGACTCTGGCAGAAAATGCCGTTGAACAGGGCGACCGGCTCAGACGGCGCCAGTCCCCGCCGATCCTTACCCCAACCCAAGCCAGAGGAGACAAGCCATGAAGACCACCCGTAGCAAGGCACTGCTGACCTGGCTGGTGCTGCCATTTGCAGCGTTTTGGGGCAGTTCACTCACCGCCCAGGCTGCTCCCATCACCTGGGACTTCGACGCCGTCACCGCGCCGGCCTTGCCCGCGGGGTTCACCACGACGGGGACGGGCTCCGGCGCGTTGTGGGTGACCACCAGCGCGGTCGCCGACACCCCGCCCAACTCGGCGTTCGCCCCGGACGTGAACAGTCTGTCGGACAAGAGCCTGGTCACGCCCGTGTTCACACCCGACTCGGGCGCCACGGTCACGTTCCGCCACCAGTACGGCCTCGAAAGCACCTTCGACGGCGGCGTGCTTGAAATCTCGATCAACGGCGCCGCGTTCCAGGACATCATTGCCGCCGGCGGCTCGTTTGTCAGCGGCGGCTATACCACGACCATCTCGTCCGCATTCAGCAACCCCATCGCCGGCCGTCAGGCCTGGAGCGGCCCCCAGGCCAGTTTCATGACCACGCAGGTCAACCTGCCGCCGGCGGCGTTCTCGCAACCCACCCAGTTGCGCTTCCGCCTGGCAACCGACACCTCGGTCGGCTCGACCGGCTGGTGGGTCGACACCATCGTCGTGTCGTCCGCGGGTGGGCCGCCGTCCGCCGCGTCGGTGACCCCGGTGCCCACAATCGGTGAATACGGCTTGCTGGCGCTGATGGCGCTCGTCGCCGGCGCTGCCGCCTTCGGTCGCCGCCATCGCGCCTGAGCCTGGGTGGAGGCGCCCAAGCAAAGAGCTGAACGGCGCCTTCTGCTCCTCTCTCCGCCACCGCCACGCGTCACCGGCGCGCCCTGCACGCCCGCCGCCCCAGCAGCACCGCCCAGGTCGCCACCACGAAGGCGATGGTGAGCGGCGGCAGGCCGACGGGGCAATCCAGCAGCGGCGCATCGATCGCAAACGGCGGTGTCTGATTCAACCGCCGCCACTGGATCGCCGCGCTTCGCTCGCGATGACGGCACCACCCCCCGTCATTGCGAGGAGGCCGCAGGCCGACGGGGCAATCCAGCAGCGGCGCATCGATCGCAAACGGCGGTGTCTGATTCAACCGCCGCCCCATGGATCGCCGCGCTTCGCTCGCGATGACGGCTCCACCCCCCGTCATTGCGAGGAGGCCGCAGGCCGACGTGGCAATCCAGCAGCGGCGCATCGATCGCAAACGGCGGTGTCTGATTCAACCGCCACCGCTGGATCGCCGCGCTTCGCTCGCGATGACGGCACCACCCCCCCGTCATTGCGAGGAGGCCGCAGGCCGACGGGGCAATCCAGACGGCGCATCGCAGTCAACCGCCCATGGATCGCCACGGCCCGCGGCCCTCGCGATGGCGGTTCACGGACCTGGGGCAGGCGCGCGCCGCCTCTTGCGGCACCTGCTTGACCTAGCCGCTGGCGCGCACATCGATGCGCACGGTCCTGACCGTGGTGGCACGGGCCACGTCGGCCGCGCTCCAGGGCGGCCGTCCGGTCTTCCGAGGTCCGGACGCGATCCGGTCAATCGTCAAGGCGACAGGCGCGGCTTGCGCGCACGGCGCGGCGGCGCGGCCACCGGCAGCAGGCTGGTCAGGCGCTGGTAGAGGGTGAACAGAAAGGCCACGCGCTCGGCGTCGCCGGCGTAGCTTTTGGGGCCGCCGGCGAGCTGGTAGGCCTTGTCCACCGCGGCGTCCAGCCGTTGGTGCGCCTTGAGCAACGCGGGCGGCATGGTGAGCGGGTCGTACAGGTCGGCCAGGCTGCTGCCGGGGAACTGGGCGCGGGCGTCCAGCACGTTTTGCGCTTCTTTTTCGATAGCTGCTTGCGCTTGCTGCGCAGGCGCTGGAGCCGTATTTTGTTGTGAATCCGGGGTGCAGAAGGGCCAGGGGAAATTGTTGTAGACGATGGCGGCGGAGTAGCGGAAATCGCTTTTCAACCGGCCGCAGACGGCACGCACCCAGGCGTTGTGCATGGTGCTGGAGAGGATGCCGAAGTGCAGCAGCAACGCATGGGGCGCGATCTTCACCAGATTACTGCACAGCGTTTCGGGTTGCTCGAACCCGAAGGGCACGAACGCGCGGCGTTCCGACGACACCTCGGGCAGCACCAGATACGGCGCGGTCGGCATGTTTTCGACATGAAAGCGCGTCGGCGTCGCCGCCAGCTTCCGGGTCGGCGCGCTCTTGCTGGCTTCGCGCAAGGCCTTGACCGCCTGCACGCGCTTCATCGCTTCGGGCATGGCGCGCAGCTCGGCGGGCGGCGTGTCGCCCAGCCACAGGCACCAGCGCTCGTAGCCGTTGAGGAATTCGTCGGCCCCCAGCCAGCGGCGAAACCATTTCGCGCTGACCGGCTCCTTGGCGATGAAGGCGTCGCGCTCGGCGGTGCTGAACAGGTAGTGGCCGCCGTCGATGGGCTTGTTGCCGATGCCGATGGCGGGCACGTCGCAAATCGGCGTGCTGCGCCGCGCCAGCACCACATCCGGCGCATCGACCAGATAGGGGTTGATGTTGGCGGCGGGCACCGCGTGCGGCTCGCCCCGGATGTCGGCGTATTCGTAGATCAGCTTGCCGGGCCGGTCGTGCAGGCCAAAGCCGACGATGACGCAGTGCACCGCGGCCTTGCCGCGCGCCTCGTTGGTCCAGGCAAAGGTGCGGTGGGCAAAGTGGATGTGCACGCCCTGCGCCAGCAGCCAGCCCCACAGCACGCCGACCTGCTCGCCTTGGGTGATGCTGTTGGTGGAGACGAAGGCGGCGCGGGGTGGCGTGCCGGGTTTATGAATGAAATCGGGCTCTAGCGCTTGTCCAGCAAGCGCAAACAGCTCTTTATTTGATAGTTGATGTGGCGTGGCGGGCGAGCCCTCACCCCCGCCCTCTCCCGCAAGCGGGAGAGGGGGCAAGGCAGCCTCTTGCAGGTAGCGGGCGGCCTTGACGTACCAGGCGGCGACGAAGTCGAGCAGGCCGGCGCCGTCGATGCCGGCGAACACGGCACGCGTGTCTTCGCGCTGCGCGTCGCTCATGAACTTGGCGCCGACAAACGGCGGGTTGCCCAGCAGGTAGCTGCACTGGCTGGCGGGCAGCACCTCGTTCCAGTCCAGCGTGAGCGCGTTGCCGTGCACGATGCGCGGGCGGGTGACGAGCGGAATGCGGGCGAAGTACTGGCCGAACTCCTCGCTGACGCGCAGGTTCATCTGGTGGTCGACCAGCCACAGCGCGACCTGGGCGATCTGGGCCGGGAATTCCTCGATCTCGATGCCGTGGAACTGGTCGACGTTGATGCCGATGAGCTGGTGCACGTCCAGGCTGCGCTGGCCGGCCGAGCCTTCCAACAGGGCAGCGGCGCGCAGCACGTCGAGCTCCAGCCCGCGCAGCTCGCGGTAGCTGATGACCAGGAAGTTGCCGCAGCCGCAGGCGGGGTCGAAAAACGTCAGGCGGCGCAGCTTCTTGTGAAAGTCGAACAGGCGGCCCCGGTTGCCCTTCACCTTGTCGAACTCGGCGCGCAGCTCATCGAGGAACAGCGGGCCGATGAGCTTGAGGATGTTCTCTTCGCTGGTGTAGTGCGCGCCCAGGTTGCGGCGCGCCGTGCCGTCCATGATGCTCTGGAACAGGCTGCCGAAGATGGCGGGGCTGATGGCCGACCAGTCGAGCGCGCAGGCGTCCAGCAGTGCCTCGCGCGTGGCGGCGTCGAAGTCGGCAATGGGCAGGCGCTCGGCAAAGAGCTGGCCGTTGACGTAGGGGAAGGCGGCGAGCTGCTCGTCCACGTTCTTGCCGCGCGCGCCTTCGGGCGTGTCCAAAAGCTGGAACAGGCGCGCGAGCAGCGGCCCGAGGTCGGCGCCGTCGGCGTCGCTGCGTTCCTCGACCAGCGCGCGGAAGGACTGCGCGGGCTGGAAGATGCCGGTGTCGTCGGCAAACAGGCAGAACAGCAGGCGCACCAGCAGCACTTCGAGCGGGTGGCCGGTGTAGCCGCTGGCTTTGAGCGCGTCGTGCAGGCGGCCCATGCGCTCGGCGGCCTGGATGTTGACGGGGTTTTGCGGCTGCACGGCCTGCGCCCGGTAGCCGGCGATGAAGCCGAACCAGCGCACGTGTTTGTGCAAATCCTGCAGGGCGAATTCGATCTCGCGCCGGCTGTCCAGGTCGATGACGCGAAAGCGCGCGAAGTCGCACAGCACCAGGGTGTGCGGCAAATCGCGCTCGGCAATGCCGGGGAAGTAGCCGATGGCCTGGTCGTAGGCGGGCTCCAGCGGCTTGCCGCGCGACTTTTGCTCGACCAGCATCTGGCCGGGCCAGAACAGGTCCACATAGCCCTGGCCGCCGCCGTGCTTCTTGACGGCGTGCTCGAAGCTGGCCACGCGCCGGTTGGTGAGGCCGAAGATGTCGAAGAAATCGATCCAGAAGGGGATGGACTGCTGCTTTTCATCGGCGGCGTCCTGCCAGCGGCGGCTGAAGGCCATGGCGCGGGACTTGATTTCGTTCCAGGACAGGGGCATGGGGGGAGCTTACAAGGGGTGATCAGGCAGGCTCGTCCGGCGCCTGCATCCAGGCCGCAATGTCGCGGTGGGTATGCAGCACGCGCCAGACGTCCACGTGGCCGGCCCGCTCGACATGGAACACCAGATAGGGAGAGCGCGTGAGCGGCCAGGCGCGCAGGCCGGGCAGGCCCAGCTCGTGCGCCCACCGGGGCGAGCCCGTGGCGGGCTGGCGGCCGAGGTGCGCATAGGCGCGCTCCAGCGCGGCGATGAAGCCCAGCGCGGCTTCGGGCGCGTCCTCCTGCAGGTAGTGGGCGATGGCATCGTCCACATCGCGCAGCGCCTGCTGCCGCGGGACGACCGGCTTGGCCGTCACGAACGGCGACGCGGATGGGCCGCGGCGCCTGGCGCGCGATGCACGCGCTGGCGCAGTGCAGTGAAGTAGGCCTCGTCCACCGGCGCCGCGGCCTCGGAGGCCCCGCCCGCCAGCAACAGGCCACGCAAGTGCTGGCGGTCCTGCTCGCGGCGGATCAGCTCGCGCACGTACTCGCTGCTGGTGCCAAAGCCGCGTTGGCTGACTTGCTCGTCGACGAAGGCCTTGAGCGAATCCGGCAGGGAGATGTTCATGGTGGTCATGGCGGCAGTTTGATGTGTTTGCCAAATTTTGGCAAGGCTAGGAAGTCTCTGCACAACCTCCTGCACCGCAGGCATCTGCGGTTTCGGACGGGTGATCGCCCCTGTCAGGCGCGAGGATCGGGCGGGGCCAGCTCGCGCTCACCGCGCTCCAGCGCCAGCAGCCACTGCTTGCGCGGCATGCCGCCGCCATAGCCGGTCAGGCTGCCGTCGCTGCCGATGACGCGGTGGCAGGGCACGATCAGGCTGACCTTGTTGCTGCCATTGGCCGCCGCCACGGCGCGCGTGGCCGTCGGCTTGCCGATGCCGCGGGCCTGCTCGGCGTAGCTGCGCGTGTGGCCGTAGGGGATTTTCAGCAGCGCCTGCCAGACGCTCTGCTGGAACGGCGTGCCCACCAGATCGAGCGGGATGTCGAAACGCTGGCGCTGGCCGGCGAAGTATTCGGCCAGCTCGCGGCCGAGCTGCTCGGTCAGCGCGTTGCCGCCGGGCCCGGCGGGGCCGCCGCGCGCGGCCTCGACCTGCGCGATCTCGCGCGCCAGGCCCTGGGTGTGCTGGCTGAACTCCAGCAGGCACAGGCCGCGCCCGGACAGCAGCGCCAGCATGTCGCCCAGGGGCGTGGCGTAGGTGTGGGAGATCAAGGTCATGGCATGTACTCGCGTTGGTTCGCACGATACGCGATCAGGCGGCACGCCGGTCCGGTGGCGCGGCGCACCCCTGCCGCAAACCCTGGTTCCGGCTGTCACCCCAGTGCTTGACCGCGCCGGGCGGCGCTCGGACACTGCCCACCGAGCCCCTCGACTTTCGGAGACCCATGATGCAACGCCGTACTGTTCCCCTGTCCGACCTGGCCCACCACATTGGCGAGACCTATTTCGAATCGCCCTGGATGAGCATCGACGAGCCGCACCTGTCGCAGTTCGCGTATGCCACCTACCTCGATCCCGCCTTCACCGACCTGACGGCGAGCAAGAACAACCCGCTGGGCGCCACCCTGGTGGACGGCTTCCTGCTGATGAGCATGCTGACCGCCTTCCACTTCAACAACAGCCCGGTGGCGGGCGATGGGCTGTACGGCTTCAACTACGGCATGGACCGGGTGCGCTTCACGCATCCGGTGTTCGTGGGCGAAAAAATCCGCTGCGTGGCCACGCTGGCCGAGGTCGAGGCGCGCGCCGATGGCACCTATCTGGTCAAGACCGACAACACCATCGAGATCGAGGGCAAGGACAAGCCCGCCATGGTGGCGCGCTGGATCTCGCTGTTCGCCACGCGCGACCCCGGCGCCCCGGCCAAGGCCTAGCCGGGTGCCGGCATGACGAGCGCCCTGCCCCGGCTGACCAGCTTCACCGATTACCTGGACCTGTACGCCCGCGCGCGGCCCGACGCCGACGCCGTGTGGCATGCGGGCACGCTGCTGTCGTACCGCGCGCTGGCCGAGCAGGTGGACGCGATGGCCGGGTCGCTGGCGGCGGCCGGCCTGCGCGCCGGCGACCGCGTGGCCGTGCTCAGCACGCCGCGGCCCGAATACCTGGTGACGCTGCTGGCGGCGTTTCGCCTGGGCGCGGTCTGGGTGGGGCTGAACCCCAAGTACACCTATCGCGAACTGGCGCACGTGGTGGCCGATTCGCGGCCGCGGCTGATCCTGTCGATCGCGCGCGCCGAAGGGCGCGAGTTCGACGCCGACATCGCGCGGCTGGCCAGCGAATTTGCCGTGGAAGGCCGTTATGTGATCGGCGATGATGGCCCCACGCCAGCGCTGCACCGGCTGCCAGCACCCGTGCCCTTCGTCCGGCACCCGGTGGCGCCGGGCGACGCTGCCACCATCGTCTACACCTCGGGCTCCAGCGGCACGCCCAAGGGGGCGGTGCTGAGCCACCGGGGGCTGGTGTATGCCTCGGTGGTCGAGGCCGAGATGAACGAGGTGCCGCACCCACGCGTGCCCTGCAACCTGCCGATCAACCACGTGGCCTGCATCGCCGACCTGACCGGCACCACGCTGGCGGCCGGCGGCATGCTGGCGCTGCTGGACTCGTTCGACCCGGCGGAGATCCTGGAGCTGATCGAGCGGCTGAGGCTGACCAACCTGATGAGCGTGCCGACGGTGTTGCAGCTGATCGTCATGCAGCCGGACTTCGACTGGCGCGACCTGTCGAGCCTGCGCCTGGTGGCCTGGGGCGGCGCGCCGCTGCCGATCGAGGTGATCCGCGTCTACCGCCGGCTGGGCGTGCAGCTGATGACGGTGTACGGCATGACCGAGACGATCGCCTCCATCACCTTCACCGCCCGGGACGCCAGCGACGAGGTGCTGGCCGAGACGGTGGGCCACTTCGACCCCGGCATGCAGGTGCGGCTGGCCGACGAGCAGGACCGCGCGGTGGCCGTCGGCGAGCAGGGCGAGGTGCAGGTGCGCCACGAGGGCCTGTTCCTGGAGTATTTCGGGCGGCCCGACGCCACGGCGGCGGCCTACAGCGCCGACGGCTGGTTCAAGACCGGCGACGTGGGCGTGCTGCGGCCGGACGGCAACCTGCGGCTGGTGGGCCGGCGCTCGGACATGATCAAGTCGGGCGGCTACAACGTGTACCCGCGCGAGATCGAGCTGTGCCTGGAGTCGCGCAGCGACGTGACGCTGGCGGCTGTCATCGGCCGACCGGACGAGAAGTTCGGCGAGGTGGCGGTGGCCTACGTGGTGCCGCAGCCCGGCACCCGGCCCGACCCGGAGTGCCTCAAGGCCTTCTGCCGCGACCATCTGGCCAACTACAAGGTGCCCAAGGACTTCGTCATCGTCGACGAGCTGCCGCTGCTGCCGGTGGGCAAGGTGGACAAGCAGGAACTGCGCCGCCGCGCACGGGCCTGAGCGGCGGCTTCGCCATGAACAACTCCGGCACGGGCGTGACCGCCACCACCACCGAAGGCATGCGGCGGGCGTGCGCGGCGCTGTTCGTCGTGTTCTTTGCTAGGCTCAATCCTCGATGCCGCGCTGCGCCGGCACGCCGGCCTTGAAGGCGTGCTTGACCAGCGTCATCTCCGTCACCGTGTCGGCCAGCTCGATCAGCTCGGGCGGGCAGCGCCGGCCGGTCAGGCACACGTGCACGTCTTTCGGGCGCTCGCGCAGCGTCTGCAACACGTCGCCCAGCGGCAGCCAGCCGTAGATCAGCGGGTAGGTGATCTCGTCCAGCACGACCAGGAAGTGCTCGCCACCCAGAATCCCCGACCGCGCTTTCTGCCAGCCATCGCGCGCCAATTGCGCCGAATGCTCCAGGTCCTGGCTCTTCCACGAAAAGCCGTCGCCCAGCCCTTCGATGGGCAGGCCGAGTTGCTCGAAGGCGCGGTGCTCGCCAAAGCGCGCGCTGGGCACCTTCATGAACTGGAATATCGCGACCCGCTTGCCGTGCACGTGCTGGCGCCCAAAGGCGCGCAGCGCCAGGCCAAAGGCCGCCGTGCTCTTGCCCTTGCCGTCGCCGGTGTGGACGATGAGCAGGCCGCGGCGCTCGCCCTCGGGCCGGTCGTAGCGTTTTTCGGTGGGTGGGGTTTCAATCTGCATGGGAGCTCTCCTGTGTGGCCGGCCGAGGCAGCGCCACCCAGTCGCCGCCCAGCTGCCGGACGGTGATGCGGTGGTCGAAGGCGGCCTCGAGCGCGCGGTGGGTGTCGGCGCCGGCGGCGGCACCCTGATGGGTCACGCGGCCGTCACGCACGATGACGATGTCGTCCGCCTGCAGCGCCATGTTCAGTTCGTGCAGCACGCTGACGACGGCGCGCCCGCCGGCCACCAGCGCGCGCACCATGGCCAGCCAGTCGGCCTGGTGCGACGGATCGAGGTGGGCCAGCGGCTCGTCCATCAGCAGCACGTCGGCCTGCACCGCCAGCAGCCGCGCCAGCAGCACGCGCTGGCGCTCGCCGCCGGACAGCTCGCCCAGGCGGCGCTGGCGCAGCGCCCAGGCCTGCATGGCGTGCAGCGCCTGCGTCACGATCGCCTGGTCCTGCGCCGTGGGCGCCGCCAGCCACGGCCGGTGCGGCAGGCGGCCGAGCATGGCGATGTCCCAGGCCAGCAGGTCTTCGCCGCCGCCCTCCTGCTGGCCCAGCCAGGCCAGGCGCCGCGCGCGCTCGCGCGCCGGCCAGTCGTGCAGCGGGCGGCCCAGCAACGTCACCTGGCCATCACAAGGCAGCAGGCCGGCGAGCACGCGCAGCAAGGTGGACTTGCCGGCGCCGTTGGGGCCGACGATGGCGCTCCAGCGGCCGGCGGACAGGTTCAGCGCGATGTCGTGCAGGATGGGGCGATGGCCGATGCGAACCGTCGTCAACCGCGCGGACACGGCAACCGGGTCAGGCGACATGCAAACCTCCCCCGTGCTCACCCCTCAACCCGAGGCCGCGGAGCAGGCCATGCGCGCGGACACCATGGCCGGACCTGCGCCGGCCATCGGTGTCGTCCCCCTTGCGCGGCAAAAGGGGGAAGGCGCGCCAGCGACTCAGGGGGTTCATCTCGATCTCCGGTGCATCAGCCACAGCAGGTACAGCCCGCCCAGCACGGCGGTGAGCACGCCCACCGGCAGCTCCTGCGGCGCGATGAGCACGCGCGCGGCGATGTCGGCCGCCATCAGCAGCAGGCCACCGACCAGCGTGGCCAGCAGCAGCAGCGGCCCGTGCGTGCAGCGCGCCAGCGACCGCGCCAGGTGCGGCGCCACCAGGCCGACGAAGCCGATCAGCCCGGTCTGCGCCACGGCGGTGCCGGTGGCCAGCGCCAGCACGCCGATCAGCAGCGCGCGCAAGGGGCCCAGCGGCAGGCCCAGGCTTTGCGCCGTGGCCTCGCCCAGGCTGAGCGCGTCCAGCCCGCGCGCCATGGCCCAGGCCGCGGGCAGCAGCGGCGCCAGCACCGCCGCCATGATGGCGCAACCACCCCAGCCCACAAAGCCGGTGATGCCCAGGGTGAAGCCCTGCATGGCCTGCAGCACGTCGGGGTTGGCCAGTTGCACCAGATCGCGCACGGCGCCCAGCACATAGCCCACCACCACGCCGGCCAGCAGCAGGCGCAGCGTCTGCTGCACGCCCTGCGCCAGCACCAGGGCCAGCAGCACGCCGCCCAGCGCGCCGACGAAGGCCGCGCCGGTGAAGCCGATGCGCGCCAGCACCGGCGAGGCCGCCTGCAGCAGCGCCGCACTGTTGCCGCCGCCCGCCACCATGCCGCCGGCGCCCAGCGCGGCGAAGGCCAGTGCCACCGCCAGCGCCGCGCCCGAGGCGCTGCCCAGCAGGAACGGGTCGGCCAGCGGGTTGCGAAACAGCCCCTGCGCCACCGCCCCCGCCAGCCCCAGCAGCGCGCCGGCCAGCCAGGCGCCCAGGGTGCGCGGCAGCCGGATGTCCCACACGATCTGCCAGGCCACCGGGTCGCGCTGCGCGCGCAGCAGGCTGTCGAAACCCGTGCTGCCTACGCCGGCGCCCCAGGCCAGGGTCAGCAGCGACAGCAGCAGCAGGCCCAGGGCCAGCCACAGCACGCGCGCGCGGCTGGCGGGGGAAATCGGGGCCGTTGTGCTCATGCGGTCAGCAACCCACAACCGGACGCGAAGGACGCGAAAGATCCGCAAAGGACGCAAAACACACACCGAAAAAAGTGCGTTCTCTCTCGCGTCCTTCGCGTCCGGCAGTTTTTCATTTCAGCGAGCGCGCCGCGCAGTCGGCCATCAGGCGCGCGGCTTCAGGCATGCGCGGGCCGGGGCGCACCAGGATGTCGCGCTGGGCGGCGTCGAACTCGCACACATGGCCGCCCCGCAGCGCGCGCAGCCGCGCCCAGCCGGGGCGGCGCGCCAGCTCGGCGGCGCCCTGCTGGCTGACCATGACGAGGTCGGGATCGGCGCGCACCACCAGCTCGGGGTTGATCCTGGGATACGGCCCCAGCCCGGCGTCGATGATGTTGACCAGGCCCAGCGCCTGCAGCAGCTCGTCGATGAAGGTGCCGCGCCCGGCGGCGTGGGGCGCGGCATCGACCTCGTAATACACGCGCCGGCCGCGCGCCGCGCCCGGCAGGGCGGCCGCGGCGGCGGCCACGCCGTCGTCGATGCGCTGCACCAGCGCGTCGGCCCCGTCCACCCGCAGCAGCCGGCCCAGCAGGCGCGTGACGCGGCGCTGGTCGGCGCGGGTGCGCGGCTCCAGCGCCACCACCTTCAGGCCCAGCGCGCGCAGCCGCACCGCCGCGCGCGAGGAGGTGCCGATCAGCACCACGTCGGGTCGGGCCGCCACCACGGCCTCGATGTTCGGGTCCAGCCCGCCGCCCAGTTGCGGCAGCTTCTGCACGCTGGCCGGCCAGTTGGAATAGCGGTCGACGCCGACCAGGCGCTCGCAGGCGCCGAGCGCGCACACGGTTTCGGTGAGCGAGGGCAGCAGGCTGACGACGCGCGCCGGCGCGGCGTCCAGGCGCGTGCGCTGGCCCGCGTCGTCGACGATCTCGCCTGCGGCCCGGGCGGCGGCGCCCAGCAGCAACAGCATCGACACCAGGGCCGTGCCGGCCCTCAGGCCCAGCCGCCGGCACCAGTGGGCGCGTGAAGTCCAGGCCGCCCGGCTCATGGCCAACCCTTCAGGCCGCAAGGCAGTCCCGCCACCATCAGGGTGACGCGGTCGCAGGTCGCGGCCACCGCCTGGTTCAGCGCGCCCAGCGCATCGACGAAGGCGCGCACCTCGGGCCCGAGCGGGATGACGCCCAGGCCGATCTCGTTGCCGACCAGCACGATGGGGCCGGGGCAGGCCCGAATCGCTTCAATAATGATAGCTGCCGGCGCTCTCTCATCAAGCGCTGGAGGCCGATTTGGCTCAGAATCCGACAACGGCATCAGGCGCTGCGTGAGCCACAGGGTCAGGCAGTCGACGACGCGCAGCGTCTCGCCGCCGCCAGCCTGGGCGATGGCGGCGGGCAGGTCGTGCGGCGCCTCGCGCGTGGCCAGGCCGGGCACGCGGGCGGCGCGCTCGCGCTGGTGGCGGGCGATGCGCGCGTGCATCTCGCCATCGTGCGCCAGCGCGGTGGCGACCAGCACCGCGCGGTGCCCGGGCGCGGCGGCCAGCCAGGCGGCGGCCAGGCTTTCGGCGCGCCGTGACTTGCCGCTCTTCTGGCCACCCAGGATCAGCTCGCTGCGCGCCACCTGCATGTCCGCCACTCTGCGCACCGCCCTCAGCGCGGCGTCCAGCGCAGGCCGACGAACAAGGAGCGGCCCGGCGTCGCGTAGCCGCGCGCCAGCTGGTAGCTCTTGTCGCCCAGGTTGTCCAGCCGCGCCAGCAGTTGCCAATCGCGCGCGATGGTGGTGCTGGCGTACAGGTGGACCAGGCCATAGCCGCCCAGGCGCCGGGTGTTGGCGGCGTTGTCCCAGCGGTGGCTGGCGGCCTGCCACTCGGCGCCCAGCGTCCAGCCGGCCACGCGGGTGTCGGCGCTCAGCTTGAGCAGGCGCTGCGCGCGCCGCGGCAGCAGCTTGTCGGTGAGCGCGTTGCGCGGGCTTTGCAGGTCGAGCGAGCCGGCCAGGTTGACCGCGCCCAGTCGGTGCGCACCGCTGACGGTGAGGCCCTGCAGGCGCGCGCGGCCGGCGTTTTCGTAGCAGCCAAAGGCGCCGGCGCAGGGGCCGGGCGCGCCGAACACGATCAGGTTGGTGACGCGGTTGCGGTAGGCAGTGACGCCGAAGCGGCTGTCGCCCTGTGCCCAGTGCAGGCCCAGCTCGATGTTGCGCCCTTTTTCGGGTTGCAGCGCGGGCTGGCCGTACTCGGAAAAGCGCTGGTACAGGGTGGGCACGCGGAACGACGTGCCCGCCGCCACCGTGGCGCGCCAGCCGGGCGCGAAGCCGTAGCCGTAAGCGGCGCCGCCGGTGGTCTGGCCGCCGAACTCGCTGTCGCGGTCGTGGCGCAGGTTGACTTGCAGCGTGTGCGGCCCGCCGCTGAAGCCGTAGCCCAGGGCGATGGCGTTCTGGTGCCGGCCCTGGTCGATCGGGGCGTTGACCAGATGGTCCTCGCGCCGCTCCAGCGCGGCGGTGAACAGGTGGCTGCCCTCGCGCCATTCGTTTTGCAGCAGAACGTTGCGCAGCCGCGTCTTGCTGAGGTAGGGCGACGGCACGGTTTCGTAGCGCTGGTCGGATTCGCTCACCGACAGGCGGGTGCTGTAGCGCTTGCTCCACTGGGCCGACCAGGCGGCGCCCAGGGTGCTGAGGCGGTTCAGGCCATGGTCGTCCAGGCCGGGCAGGAAGCCGTCGTACTGCGCGTCCATGCGCGTGTGGGTGCCGCTCAGGTCCACACGGTGCGCGTCGTTGATCTTCCAGCCCAGCCGGCCGCTGGCCGAGCTCTGGCGGTAGCCGTCGCGATCGGGGTTGCCGGCGGGCATGCTGTTGTAGCCACGGCTCAGCTCGCGCGCGGCGCCCAGGGCGTAGTCCAGCGCGCCGCTGCTGCCCGATAAACCGGCTTCCAGCCTGCCGCCGCGGTGGCTGCCCACACCCACGCCGACGTAGGGCGTGAAGGGGCCTTCGCCCTTGCGGGTGAAGATCTGCACCACGCCGGCGATGGCGTCCGAACCGTAGACGGCGGCGGCCGGGCCGCGCACGATCTCGATGCGCTCGACCTGCCCGAGCGCGATCGACTCCCACGGCGCGCCGCCGGTGGACTGCGAATCGACCCGAATGCCGTCGATGTAGACGGCGGTGAAGCGCGTTTCGGCGCCGCGCAGGTACAGGCTGGTGGCGGTGCCGGGGCCGCCGTTGCGCGACAGCTCCAGCCCGGGCTGGCGCGCCAGCAGGTCGCCGATGGTGACGGCGCCACTGGCGCGGATCTGCTCGTCGCCCAGCACGGTGACGTCGGCCAGCACGTCGGTCAGCGGCTGGGCCACGCGGGTGGCGGTCACCACAGTGTCGGGCAGACTGGGCGCGGCCAGCTGGGCCACGGTGGTGTCCTGCGCTGCGTGGGCGCAGAAGGCACAGGCGAGCGCCAGCGGCAGCGCGGCCGGCCGGACGGATTGCAAACGGAAAGTCATGACGGAAAACACACAGGAAGCAGCCCCGCCCGGCTTCCCCGCCGGCAAATGGGGCGACATGACGGCGCTCGGCAGGCCTGGGGGCAGGCACTGGCCGGGCGACGTCGCCTCGTTGGCCGGTATCCGGGCTGGCGGAGGTCGCTCCGTGATCGCCTCGCCTTCCCGGCAGCGCATGCAGGCATGCGTCGCCAGTGGCGGTGTGAGGCCGGAGCCGGCACCCCGATAGCTCGGGGCGCCATCCGCTTACCGTTGCGGGGGCAGCGCAGGTTAGGTGGAGACCGGGGCGGTCCGCGCACCCTCCTGCTTCCCGTTGAACTGCGGCCGTGCGAACCACGGACCGCGAGCACCAACAGCGGCCGATTGTAGCGGTGCCCCCGTCGCGCGCCGCCTACAATCGGGCAGCCTTCAGCGACCCGGTATGCCCGATGACGACCCCGCCCCTGATCGAACAGATAACCGAGCGCGTCGAGCGCCTGCTCGTGCGCCACGAGGAGTTGCAGCGCACCAACGAGCTGCTGGCGCAGCAGGTGCAGGCGCTCACGCACGAGCGCGACAACCTGCGCTCGCGCCTGATGGCCGCTCGCGCGCGCATCGATTCGCTGATCGATCGACTGCCGGCCGCCGCCGGCGTGCTGGCGCAGGAGCCGTCGGTGGCCACGCCGGCGCGCAAGGAGCCGACGTCATGAAACAGATCGAAGTCAAGATCATGGGGCAGGCCTATCTGCTGGCCGCGCCCGAGGGGGGCGAGCAGCGCCTGCAGCAGGCGGTACAGCGCGTGGACGCGGCGATGTGCAAGATCCGCGACGCCGGCCGCATCAAGGCGCGCGACCGCATCGCCGTGCTGGCGGCGCTGAACCTGGCCTTCGAGCTGAGCGATGCGGCGCGCCCCGCCCCTGCCCCCGCCGCCAGCGCCACGCCGGGCGCGCCGCGCACCGGCGACGAGGGCGAGCAGGCCGCCCTGGGCGCCCTGCTGACCCGCCTGGACCAGGCCCTGGGCCCGGATGGCCAGCTGCTTTGATCCAGCCCCACTCGAATGCGACGACAGCGCTAAAATGCCAGCGTCTGCGGTGCATGCCGGGCTTTATATTTCCTTGAACCAATGCTCATATGAGCCCGGGCCTGGAACATCGTCTGGTCGGCGTGATCGTCTCGCGTCAGATGAACCCAAGACCAGTCTGACCTCGCCCACCTGAACCCCCGCGTTCAGGATGCCGGTCCGGTGGCATTCGCAGACACCTTCTTCCACAGGCCGGCGCGTGTCCGGCCTTTTGCTTGGCCCCGGCCAGCCCACGATCTCCAGCCCGAGGCCATTGCCGATGCCCATCGAACCCCTTCTCGTCGTCGAGCTGGCCGCCCTGGGCCTGGCCACCGGCTTCCTGGCCGGCCTGCTGGGCATCGGCGGCGGCATGATCATGGTGCCCTTCATTTCGACCATGCTGGCGGCCCGCGAGGTGGCGCCCGGCCTGGCGGTGAAGATGGCCATCGCCACCTCGATGGCCACCATCATCTTCACCTCGATGAGCAGCGTGCGCGCCCACCACAAGAAGGGGGCAGTGCGCTGGGACATCGTCAAGCGCCTGGCGCCGGGCATCGTGCTGGGCGCGCTGGTGGCCAGCCTGGGCGTGTTCGCGCTGCTCAAGGGGGCGGCGCTGTACTTCGTGTTCGCCGGCTTCGTGGCGTTCTCGGCCGTGCAGATGTTCCTGGACAAGAAGCCGGCCGCCAGCCGTCAGCTGCCAGGCACCGCCGGCCAGCTGGCCGCGGGCGGCGTGATCGGCTTCCTGTCGGGTCTGGTGGGCGCCGGTGGGGGCTTCGTCAGCGTGCCGTTCATGACCTGGTGCAACGTGGCCATCCATAACGCGGTGGCCACCAGCGCGGCGCTGGGCTTTCCGATCGCGCTGTCCAACGTGGCGGGCTACATCGTCGCCGGCCAGGGCCTGCTGGGTCTGCCGCCCTACTCTTTCGGCTACCTGTGGCTGCCGGCGCTGGTGGTGATCGCCTCGTGCAGCGTGCTGATGGCGCCGGTAGGCGCCAAGGCGGCCCACGCGCTGCCGGTGAAAAAGCTCAAGCGCGCCTTTGCCGGTGTACTGTTCGTGCTGGCTCTGTACATGCTGAACAAGGGCATCGGGGCCCTGGCCGCTTGAGGCTGGCCGCCCCCCGGTGAATGCAGAACGTTTTCCGCCTCCAGCGCTTTTGTATCAAGCGCAAACAGCTATCAAAATTATAGCCTTTTCAGGGCGCCGGCACCACGCACCAGGGCGCCTGGTCGTGCACCAGCCCCATCCACAATCCCCAGGCCGAGGTGGCGGCCAGCGCCAGGCCGGCCACGCGCATGCCCCAGGCGCCCCGCGCGGACTGGCCCAGCCGCAGCAACAGCCACGGCCCCAGCCACAGCCACAGGCCCGAGCCAAGGGCGAACAAGGCCATGACGGCCGCGCCGCCGACCGCGTCACCGGCCAGCGCGGCCACCATCAGCGCCGAGTACAGCAAGCCGCAGGGCAGCAGCGCCCAGGCCGCGCCCAGACCCAGCGGCGCCACCAGGCCCAGCGCCTGCGTGGCGCCACGCACGCGGGCCCAGACGTGCCGCGCGCCGGCTTCCAGCCAGACCGGCTGGCGCGCGAACACCAGCAGCGACAGCCCCAGCAGCACGGCCGCCACGTGCACCATGGTCCAGGCCGGGCGCAAGGCAGCCGACTGGACGGTAAGCCAGCCCAGCCCCTGCATGGTGGCGGCCGCCAGCGCGCCCAGCGCCGAATAGCCCGCCAGGCGACCGAACTGGAACAGCGAAATCGCCTGCGTGCTGCGCGGCGCCGCCGCCTGGCCGATGCCGGCGCAGGCCGCGCCGCACATGGCGATGCAGTGTGGGCCGCCCGCCAGCCCCATGACCAGGGCGGTGACGACCAGGGAAGATTGCATCAGATGATTTTAGAGAACCGCGCCCGGGTCCGGTCGGCCTGCAGGTACTTGTCGAACACCATGGCCACGCCGCGCACGAAGAACCAGCCCATGGAGGTGACTTCGATGCCGGTGTCGGTGAGCCTGACGAGGCCCTGCTCCTGCATGCCGCGCAGGGCTTGCAGCTCGCTGGCGAAATACTCGCGGAAGTTGATCAGGTGCGACAGCTCGATCGATTCGTACAGCACCTCGCCCTGGCACATCAGGGCCATGATGACCGCACGGCGCAGCAGGTCGTCGCGCGACACCGCCAGGCCGCGCACCACCGGCAGGTGCCCTTGATCCAGAAGGTCCTGGTAGTCCTCCAGCGATTTCGCGTTCTGGCTGTAGGTGGCGCCGATCTTGCCGATGGCCGACACGCCCAGGCCGATCAGGTCGCAGTCGGGCTGCGTGCTGTAGCCCTGGAAGTTGCGGTGCAGCCGACCCTGGCGCTTGGCCACGGCCAGCGCGTCGTCCGGCAGCGCGAAGTGGTCCATGCCGATGTAGTCGTAGCCGGCGGCGTCGAAAGCCGCCAGCGCGCGCGCCAGCATGGCCACCTTGTTGGCGGCGCCCGGCAGATCGACCACCACGATGCGCCGCTGCGGCTTGAAGCGCTCGGGCAGGTGCGCGTAGCCGTACAGCGCGATGCGGTCGGGCCGCAGCTGGGCCACCTGCGCCAGCGTGCGGTCGAAGGACTCGGGCGTCTGCTTGGGCAGTCCGTAGATCAGATCGACGTTGATCGACTCGAAGCCGATGCGCCGCGCCGCCTCGACCAGGGCGAACACCTGTTCGGCCGGCTGCACGCGGTGCACCGCCTTCTGCACCAGCGGATCGAAGTCCTGTACACCGAACGACAGGCGGTTGAAGCCCAGCCGCGCCAGCGTCTGCAGGCGCGTTTCGTCCACGGTGCGCGGATCGACCTCGATGGAGTATTCACCGCCCGCCACCAGGTTGAAGTTGCGGCGCAGCATGCTCATCAGCTCGCCCAGCTCGTCGTCGCTGAAGAAGGTCGGCGTGCCGCCACCCAGGTGCAGCTGGCTGACCGACTGGCCGGCGCCGATGTGCTGCACGTGCAGGTCGACCTCCTTGCTCAGGTAGCGCAGGTAGGGGGCGCTGCGGTCATGGTGCTTGGTGATGATCTTGTTGCAGGCGCAGTAGTAGCACAGTGATTCGCAAAACGGAATGTGCACGTACAGCGACAGCGGTCGCGTACTGGCCGCGGGGCCGGTACGCCGTTGATCCAGGGCCCGCAGGTAGTCGGGCTCGCCGAACGCCTCGACAAAGCGGTCTGCCGTGGGGTACGAGGTGTAGCGCGGCCCGGGCACGTCGAACTTGGTCAGCAGTTCGGTGGTAATGACTTGCATCCAGAAAATCCTTTGACGTCAGGCTGAACTTTCGCCGCGCTGACGCCAACGCGCCTTGACGGCGATCAAGGTCTCGGGTTGGCGCCGAGTCAATTTGCGCTGGATCAAGGAGAAAGGCCTTGCACGTCACGATGGCCTAGAATGCGGCCTCGGTTGGCACGCATCGTGCCAAGGACATTCACCCTGATGCCCGCATGACCCCGCAAGCCATCAAAGTCGCCTGCTCCAACTGCAACCTGCGCGAGTTGTGCATGCCGATGGGGCTGTCGGACGATGAAATGGGCCGGCTCGACGATCTGGTGGCCACCCGGCGCAAGATCAAGCGCGGCACCTCGCTGTTCGCCAATGGCGACCGATTCACCGCGCTCTATGCCATTCGCACGGGCTTCTTCAAGACCTGCATTGCCACCGCCGATGGGCGCGACCAGGTGACGGGCTTCCAGATGGCCGGCGAAGTCATCGGTCTGGATGGCATCGTGGGCGACCGCCACACCTGTGATGCCGTGGCGCTGGAAGACGCCGAGGTCTGCGTCATGCCCTACGACCGCATCGAGGAGCTGTCGCGCGAGGTGCAGGCCCTGCAGTCGCACGTGCACAAGATCATGAGCCGCGAGATCGTGCGCGAGCATGGCGTGATGCTGCTGCTGGGCAGCATGCGGGCCGAGGAGCGCCTGGCGGCCTTTCTGCTGAACCTGGTGCAGCGGCTGCACGCACGGGGCTTTTCGCAGTCGGAGCTGGTGCTGCGCATGACGCGCGAGGAGATCGGCAGCTACCTGGGCCTGAAGCTGGAGACCGTCAGCCGCACCTTCTCGAAGTTCGCCGAGGAAGGCATCGTCGAAGTCAAGCAGCGCCATGTGCGCATCGTGGACACCGAGGCGTTGCGGGCCATCGTGAACGCGCCCAGCTGCGACTGATTGCGCGTCAGCGCCGCAACTGATAGCGGCAGCACCGGGCCAGCCCCGCGCCTCAGATTTGCAGCGATTTCAGCTCTCAGCGCCGGTCTGGCGAGCGCCGGCAGCTATCAAATTCATTGCAACGTACCCTTGAACCCCGGTGGCAGGGGCAGCGGCATGACGGCAATGCCCTCCTCCAGCAGCGCTTCGGTCTGCGCTGGCGTGGCCTGGCCACGGATAGCGCGCTCCTCGGCTTCGCCGTAGTGCATGCGTCGCGCCTCCTCGGCAAAGCGCTGGCCCACATCCTCGGTCTGCGCCATCACCCGGCGCACCACGTGCATCCAGGCGGCCTGTAGCGCCGCCGGTGGCAGCACGGCCGCCGACACGGCGCCAGCGGCCTGGTCCGCCGCTGGCATGGACGACGGCGCCGACGCAGCCTCCCGCGCTGTGCCCGGGCCGCCCAGGTTCAGGCGAGGCGCGCTCGGCAACTTGGCGACTTCGGCATCGCCGCACAGCGGGCACTCGACCAGGCGCCGCGTCCGCTGGTCCTGAAAGTCGTCCTCGGACGCAAACCAGCCTTCGAACACGTGGCCATGGGTGCACTGCAGATCCAGGACTTTCATCGCGCGTCCATCACGCCGGCTCGGCCGACTGCCAGTTCAGCGGCCAGGCGCCGCTTTGCACATTTTGCAGCCAGAGCGCGCCGATCAGGGTCTTGGCATCGGTGATGGTCCCGCTGCGGCACCAGGCATGGAGCTGCTCGGACGAGGTGGTGAACACATCCAGAAATTCGCCCGCGTCCAGCCGGCGCTCGCCCGCCCGCAGTTCGCGCGCGAACCAGATCTCGATGAACTCGGTGGAATACGAAACCACCGGATGCAGCACGCCCGCGCGGGCCCATTCGCGGGCGGTGTAGCCGGTTTCTTCACGCAACTCGCGCTGCGCGCAGGCCAGTGGCGATTCGCCCACATCGAGCTTGCCGGCAGGAAATTCGATGATGGTCTGCCGCACGGGATAGCGGTACTGGCGCTCCATCACCAGCCGCAGTTCGCCATTGGCGGCCTGCAGCAGCGGCACCACCATCACCGCCCCCGGGTGGACGACGTATTCGCGCTGCGTCACCTGGCCGTCGGGCAGCCGCACGTCGTCGCGAAAGGCATGCAGGAAGTCGCCCTTGAACAGCTCCCTTCCGCCGATCCGGGTCTCCCGCAGATCGTTGGCCATCAACGGCCC
>Ga0209922_101246_pt1 | contig 25344 bp, 20 predicted proteins | sample ThiBiot_500_biof_FD_183946 | JGI IMG/M metagenome (GOLD analysis project Ga0209922, IMG submission 183946) | Wastewater bioreactor microbial communities from Cape Town, South Africa - Thiocy_expt_500_biof (SPAdes) | ecosystem: Engineered > Bioreactor > Thiocyanate-remediating > Anaerobic-Aerobic ... | reverse complement strand
CTGAGCCCCGACGAGAACCTCCGCGTGCTGGAGCGGCTCGTCGCGCGGTTCGAGGGCGCGATGCCGCAGCCGCGCCTCATGTGGCAGCCGCCCAACGACGAGGAGTATGTGCGCAGGCTCGAACGGGGGACCGTCGGGTTCCGCCTGACGCCGACGAAGGTCGTCGCGAAGCGGAAACTCAGCCAGAACCGCCCCGACGAGGTGGTCGACACGATCATCGCGGAGCTCGAGGCCGGCGGCTCGCCCTACGCCGACCCGCGCCTGCCGGCGGAGATGCGCCGCGCGCACGAGTCGATCCGCGCCGCGCGCCGCGCCGCGGTCTCGACGCCCGCTCCGGCCCCGGGTGCCGCCCCGGAGTCCGCCGCGGTTCCGGCGCCGGAGGCCGCCTCGGTCGCCGCCGGCTCCCCGCGCCGCGCGCCCGAACTCCTCCAATCTGCGCTCGAACCCCCGGAAACAGCCGGGTCTGAGCAGTTCGGGGTGAGGTCTTGAGGAGTTCGGGACAGCGGGGCGAGCGGCCCGCGGCGATCATGAACGCCCGACTCACCGGCGGCGGGCGGCTCGACCCGTTCGGCGACGCCCTCGTCGACCTGCATCTCGCGGGCGGTCTGATCACCGACATCGCCCCGGCGGGCGCCCTCGCCTCGCGCGGGCCGGTCGTGGACGCGTCCGGCGGGTGGGTCGTCCCGGGACTCTGGGACCACCATGTCCACACCGTGCAGTGGGCGCTGGTCGCACAGCGCGAGCCGCTCGGCACGGCGACCTCCGCAGCCGAGGCTGCCGCGCGCATGGGCCGCGCCCCGGTTCTCGACGACGGACGGCGCATTGGCACGGGCTTCCGCGATGCGCTGTGGTCGGATGCCCCGACGCTCGCCCTGCTCGATGCGGCGACCGGCGACATCCCGACATACCTCATCAACTCCGACGTGCACAGCGTCTGGCTGAACTCCGCCGCCCTGCGGCGCGAGGGGATGACGACGGATGCCACGGGATTCCTCCGCGAGGAACCGGCCTTCGAAGTCTCGCGGCGCCTCAACGCCGCCGATCCGCTCGTCGGCGACCTCCTCGTGCGCCGGGCGCTCGATGAGGCGGCCGCGCGGGGCGTCGTCGGGGTCGTCGACCTCGACATGGCGTGGAACGCAGAGGCGTGGGCGCGCCGACTCGACGCCGGGTTCGACGCGATGCGCATCCGGTTCGGCATCTACCCGCCGCAGCTCGAACGCGCGATCGCCGAGGGGCTCGAAACCGGTGACGCCCTCGACCCGGCGGGACTCGTCCGGGTCGGCTCGCTCAAGATCATCACCGACGGGTCGCTCGGCACCCGGACGGCGGCCTGCTCGCACGCGTACCCCGACGATCCGCACAACCACGGCGTGCTGACGGTGCCGCCGGACGAGCTCGTCGACCTCATGACCCGCGCCACGGGTGGCGGTCTCTCGTGCGCCGTGCACGCGATCGGCGATGTCGCGAACTCCCACGCCCTCGACGCGTTCGCGTCGACCGGTGCCACCGGCACGATCGAGCACGCTCAGCTGGTCGCCCATGCCGACATCCCGCGCTTCGCGCGTCTGGGCGTCGGAGCCAGCGTGCAGCCCGAGCACGCGATCGACGACCGCGACATGACCGACACGATCTGGGCGCAGCAGACGGGCATCGCCTACCCGCTGCGCGCCCTCGCGGATGCCGGTGCGAACCTGCTGTTCGGGTCGGATGCCCCGGTGTCCCCCCTCGATCCCTGGGCCGCGATGGCCGCGGCCGTGCACCGCACGCGCGACGGGCGGTCGCCGTGGCATCCGGAGCAGGCGCTCGACGCGGCGACAGCGCTCGCGGCATCCACCGCCGCAGGGTCGCTCGGGCGGGCGACGCTCCTGCCGGGGGACGTCGCCGACCTCGCCGTGATCGACCGTGATCCGCTCCATGCCGATGAGCCTGCGCTGCGGCAGACGCGTGCCCTCGCAACTCTCCTCGAAGGCCGACTGACGCACATCGCGTAGTCGGCGATCGCCGCGCAGACAGACGGATGCCCCGAGGCCGCAGCCCCAGGGCATCCGTCTGTCAGTGTCGGTGGATCACTCGGCGAGGTGCGCGGCGAGGAACCAGCGGTCCTTCTCGAGGCCCGCCTTGATCGCGATGGCGACGTCCTGGCTCGTGAGGTCGACCTCGTCGAGACCGTCGATCGCGGCCTGCGTGTCGGCGATCACGACATCCATGTCGGCGACGATCGCGCGCACGATGTCCTGCCACTGCGTGAACCCGGCGGGGACCGCCGTCGCGCCGTTCTTCTCGGCCACCGTCGCGATACGCGCGTCGATCGGCAGGCCGAGGGCGACGATACGCTCCGCGGCGAGGTCGGCGGAGCCCTGTGCGTTGGCGACGACCTGGTCGAGCAGCTCGTGGATCGCGATGAAGTTCGAGCCGCGCACGTTCCAGTGCGCCTGCTTGCCGTTGACGGCGAGGGCCTGAAGACCGAGCACGAGCGGAGCGAGGAACTGGGCCGTTCCGGAGGAGGCCTCGGGGCCCGCGGCGGTCATCGAGATGGTCTGCGTCTTGGTCATTGTGGTCTCCTCGTCCTCGGTGTGCGGGCGTTCAGCGCCCCATCGAATCCAACGCTACTCAGCGCGTGGCATTCCGCAAGCAAGACGAGGCTCGGCTTACCCGGCACCGCGGCGAGGCGTGCGGGCCGCCGGGTAGGGTCGGGACCATGACGATCGCCGATGACGCCTCGATCCTGTCCGTGTCCGGTCTCGCCCCACGCGTGCACGAGACCGCGTTCGTCGCCGCCGGTGCCCGGCTCGTCGGTGACGTGACGCTGGGGGAGGGCGCGAGCGTCTGGTACAACGCGGTCGCCCGCGGCGACAGCGCGGCGATCACCCTCGGCGCCGGCAGCAACCTGCAGGACAACGTGTCGGTGCATGTGGATGCCGGGCATCCGGTCGTCATCGGCGAGAGCGTCTCGGTCGGCCACAACGCTGTCGTGCACGGCTGCACGATCGGCGATGGGTCGCTCATCGGCATGGGGAGCGTCGTGCTCTCCGGCGCCGTGATCGGTGCCGGATGCCTCGTCGCCGGTGGCGCCGTCGTCCTGGAGGGAGCGGTCGTGCCGGACGGCTCGCTCGTGGCGGGAGTCCCCGCGAAGGTGCGTCGGGCGCTGACGGACGAAGAGCGCGCCGGGATCCTCCGCAACGCCGAGATCTACCGCACGCATTCGGCGAATCACGCCGCGGCCGTCGACGCGCGCTGAGGATGCTGACGCACCGTCGTGGCGTCGCTCTGGCCGAAGCATGGGAGCGAAAGGTGGAGGGGATGACGGGAATCGAACCCGCGCCGTCAGTTTGGAAGACTGAAGCTCTACCATTGAGCTACATCCCCGAGGCCGCGCGAAGCGGCATCCCGAAGAGTCTACAAGGTCGCGTCGGCTAGACTTGCCATCGGCCGTTTTTCGGCGCTCGCTCGCGTGCGCGCCCGGGGCGTAGCTCAGCTTGGTAGAGCGCCCGCTTTGGGAGCGGGAGGCCGCAGGTTCAAATCCTGTCGCCCCGACATCGGCCCCCTGACTCAGGAACCAGACCCAGACCCCGGACGCGCTCCCGCGCGGCCGAACACGAGGAGAACGAACAGGCATGGTCACCAGCACCGTTGAGAAGCTCAGCCCCACCCGGGTGAAGCTGCACATCTCGGTCACCCCGGACGAGCTCAAGCCGTCGATCGCGCACGCGTACGAGCACATCGCCCAGGACATCCAGATCCCCGGCTTCCGCAAGGGCAAGGTGCCCGCACCCATCATCGACCAGCGCGTCGGCCGCGGCGCGGTCATCGAGCACGCCGTGAGCGAAGGCCTCGACGGGTTCTACCGTGAGGCCGTCACCGCGAACGAGCTGCGTACGCTCGGCCGCCCGTCCGCCGAGGTCATCGACTGGCCGAGCGACAAGGACTTCTCCGGCGACCTCAAGGTGGAGGTCGAGGTCGACGTCCGCCCCGAGTTCGACCTGCCGGAGCTGAAGGACATCACCGTCGAGATCGACGCCGTCGAGACCGACGCCGCGGCCATCGACGCCGAGCTCGATCGCCTGCGCGGCCGCTTCGGCACGCTCGTCACGGTTGACCGCCCCGCAGCGAAGGGCGACTTCGTCGAGCTGAACCTCGTCGCCACGATCGACGGCGCCGAGATCGACCGCGCCGAGGGCGTCTCGTACGAGGTCGGCTCGGGCGAGCTGCTCGAGGGCATCGACGAGGCCGTCGACTCGCTCACCGCCGGTGAGGACACCACGTTCCGCTCGACGCTCGTCGGCGGCGACCACGCCGGCGAGGAGGCCGAGGTCTCCGTCTCGGTCACCGCGGTCAAGGAGCGCGAGCTCCCGGATGCCGATGACGACTTCGCCCAGATGGCGAGCGAATTCGACACGATCGTGGAGCTGCGCGACAGCCTCGCCGAGCGCGTGGCCGAGCAGTCGGTGTTCGTCCAGGGCGCCGCGGCCCGCGACAAGCTCGTCGATGCGCTCATCGCCGCCACCGAGCTTCCCGTTCCCGCAGCACTCATCGAGGACGAGGTCCACACGCACCTCGAGGGCGAGGGACGCCTGGAGGATGACGTGCACCGCGCCGAGGTCACCGAGGCGAGCGAGAAGCAGTACCGCACCCAGATGATCCTCGACAAGCTCGCCGAGGTCCACGAGGTCGAGGTCTCGCAGGATGAGCTGACGCAGTACCTCATCCAGTCCGCCGCGCAGTACGGCATGGCGCCGCAGGAGTTCGTCGACGCGCTGCAGCAGGGCAACCAGCTGCCGCTCATGGTCGGCGAGGTCGCCCGCAACAAGGCGATCGCGATCGCCCTCGGCAAGGTCACGGTCGTCGACACGAACGGCAAGGCCGTGGACCTCACCGGCTTCGCCGCCGAGGATGAGGACGCCGAGCCCGCGGAGGAGAAGCCCGCCGCGAAGAAGGCTCCCGCCAAGAAGCCCGCCGCGAAGAAGGCGCCTGCGAAGGAGGCCGCCGCGGAGAAGGCCGCCGACGAGGAGGCTCCTGCGAAGAAGGCCCCCGCGAAGAAGCCCGCCGCCAAGAAGCCGGCTGCGAAGAAGCCGGCCGCCGAGTAAGACAGCACACGCTAGCGCGAAGGGTCGGATGCCTCGGGATCCGACCCTTCGTCGTCCCACCCGGAGCGCACCCGACACGCGCTCCGCCGACGGCGAACACGGGCGGGGGCACCCGGCCGCCTCGGTAGATTCGTTGACATACCGAAACCCGGAATCAGGAGTATCCATGGCTGAACCACTGGTCGCGACGAGCGTCTTCGACAGGCTGCTGAAGGACCGCATCATCTGGCTCGGGTCGGAGGTGCGCGACGAGAACGCGAACGAGATCTGCGCGAAGATCCTGCTGCTCGCCGCGGAGGACTCCGAGCGGGACATCTACCTCTACATCAACTCTCCCGGCGGCTCGATCACGGCGGGCATGGCGATCTACGACACGATGCAGTTCGTCCCGAACGACATCGTCACCGTCGGCATCGGCATGGCGGCCTCGATGGGCCAGCTCCTGCTGACGGCGGGCACCAAGGGCAAGCGCTACATCACGCCGAACGCCCGCGTTCTCCTGCACCAGCCCCACGGCGGGTTCGGCGGCACGTCGAGCGACATCCAGACGCAGGCGCAGCTCATCATCTCGATGAAGAACCGTCTGGCCGAGATCACCGCCGCCCAGACCGGCAAGACCGTCGAGCAGATCAACGCCGACGGCGACCGCGACCGCTGGTTCACCGCCGACGAGGCCCTCGAGTACGGCTTCGTCGACCACATCCGCGAGTCGGCCTCCGACGTCATCGGCGGCGGCGGCACCGAGTCGACGGCCGCGTCCACCCCCGCGAACTGACCCGAAGGAGCAGAACGAATGAACACCCCCGCCTTCGGCGCCCCGATGCACTCGGCCGGCGGCCTGCAGATGCCGTCCAGCCGCTACATCCTGCCCCAGTTCGAGGAGCGCACCGCCTACGGCTACAAGCGCCAGGACCCGTACAACAAGCTGTTCGAAGACCGCGTGATCTTCCTCGGCGTGCAGGTCGACGACGCGTCCGCCGACGATGTCATGGCGCAGCTGCTCGTGCTCGAGTCGCAGGACCCCGACCGCGACATCATCATGTACATCAACTCGCCCGGTGGCTCGTTCACGGCCATGACGGCGATCTACGACACGATGCAGTACGTGTCGCCGCAGATCCAGACGGTCGTCCTCGGTCAGGCCGCCTCCGCGGCATCCGTGCTGCTCGCGGCCGGTGCCCCGGGCAAGCGTCTGGCCCTGCCGAACGCCCGCATCCTGATCCACCAGCCCGCCGTCGGCGAGTCCGGTCACGGGCAGGCATCCGACATCGAGATCCAGGCGGCGGAGATCCTCCGCATGCGCACCTGGCTCGAGGAGACGATGGCCCGTCACACCAACCGCTCGCAGGAGCAGGTGAACAAGGACATCGACCGCGACAAGATCCTCTCCGCCCAGGAGGCGATGGACTACGGCATCGTCGACCAGGTGCTGACGACACGCAAGCGCGTGCCGGCCGCGATCTCGTCCTGACCCGATCGCTGACGACGGCCCCGCCCCCGCATCGCCGGGAGCGGGGCCGTCGTCATCTGCGACAACGTGTCGCAATCCGCCGCGATGTCCCCGTCAGCGGTTAGGCTCGAAAGCGTCCCGGAGCATGGTCTGAAGGAGGAGCACATGGCTCGCATCGGTGAGAGCGCCGACCTGTTCAAGTGCTCGTTCTGCGGCAAGAGCCAGAAGCAGGTGCAGCAGTTGATCGCCGGACCCGGCGTCTACATCTGCGACGAGTGCGTCGAGCTCTGCAACGAGATCATCGAAGAGCGCATGGCCGAGGCAGGCGAGGGCGTCGTCGCCGACTTCGACCTCCCGAAGCCGCGCGAGATCTTCGCGTTCCTCGAGGAGTACGTCGTCGGGCAGGATGCCGCCAAGAAGGCCCTCTCCGTCGCCGTCTACAACCACTACAAGCGCGTGCGCGCCCACGGCACGATCCAGCCGGCCGAGCAGCGGGCCGAAGAGGTCGAGATCGCGAAGAGCAACATCCTGCTCCTGGGCCCGACCGGCTGCGGCAAGACCTACCTCGCGCAGACGCTCGCGAAGCGCCTCAACGTCCCGTTCGCGGTCGCAGACGCGACGGCGCTCACGGAGGCGGGCTACGTCGGTGAGGACGTCGAGAACATCCTTCTGAAGCTCCTGCAGGCCGCCGACTTCGACGTGAAGCGCGCCGAGACGGGCATCATCTACATCGACGAGGTCGACAAGATCGCCCGCAAGGCTGAGAACCCGTCGATCACGCGCGACGTGTCGGGGGAGGGCGTGCAGCAGGCGCTCCTGAAGATCCTCGAAGGCACGGTCGCCTCCGTCCCGCCGCAGGGCGGACGCAAGCACCCGCATCAGGAGTTCATCCAGATCGACACGACGAACGTGCTGTTCATCGTCGCGGGGGCGTTCGCGGGGCTCGAAGACATCATCTCCTCCCGCGTCGGCAAGCACGGGGTCGGCTTCGGCGCCCCGCTGCAGGAGAAGGGCAAAGAGCTCGACCTGTTCAGCGAGGTTGAGCCGGAAGACCTGCACAAGTTCGGGCTCATCCCGGAATTCATCGGGCGCCTGCCCGTCGTGACCTCCGTGGCGCCGCTCGACCAGACGGCGCTCATCGAGATCCTCACGGGTCCGAAGAACGCGTTCGTGAAGCAGTATCAGCGCATGTTCCAGCTCGACGGGGCGGAACTCGAGTTCGAGGACGACGCGCTGCGTGCGATCGCCGACCTCGCCGTCGCCCGCAAGACCGGCGCCCGCGGGCTCCGGGCGATCCTCGAGGACGTGCTCGGCCCGATCATGTTCGAGATCCCGTCGATCGACGACGTCGCCAAGGTGATCGTCACGCGGGCATCCGTCACCGACGGTGCGGCGCCGACTCTCGTGCTGGAGCGCAAGCGCAAGAGCGCCTGAGCGCGCTCCCGGTGCACCGCATGTCGGAGGTGCGTCCTACGCTCGCTGCATGAGCCGCATCCTCTTCGACACTGCCGTCACCCTGAACGGGTGGATCGCCGACGAGGACAACTCCCTCGCATGGCTGTTCGCCGTCGAGGATGGGACGACGCCCGACGAGTCGCTGCTGCCCGCGAACGCCGGCGTGCTCGTCGAAGGATCGACGACGTACGAATGGGTCCTCGCGGAGTCCGACATCCTGGCTCAACCCGAGAAGTGGCGGGAGTTCCATGGCGACCGCCCGACGTTCGTCTTCACGACGCGGGATCTCCCGATACCCGAGGGCGCCGATGTGACCCTCGTCTCGGGCGACGTGGCCGACGTGCTGCCCAGGCTGCGTGAGGCGGCAGGTGACGCGGACGTCTGGGTGGTCGGAGGCGGTGACCTCGCGGGCCAGTTCCTCGACGCGGGCGCGCTCGACGAGATCGCCGTGTCGGTCGCGCCGGTGCTGCTCACGGGCGGTGCGCCGCTGCTCCCGCGACGGCTCGAGTCCGATCGCCTCCGCCTCGTGTCGGCGAAGGCGGTCGGACAGTTCGCCCGCCTCGTGTACGCCGTCTCACCGGCGGCGGTCCGCGAGGGGTAGCGTCAGCCCTCGAGGCCGCGACGGGCCAGGAGCGGGGCGATCTCGGCATCCCGACCACGGAAGTCGCGGTATGCCTCCAGCGGATCCTTCGACCCGCCGACGCCGAGCAGTCGTGTGCGGAAGCGGTCGCCGTTCTCGCGGGTCAGCCCACCGTTCTCGGTGAACCACTCGACCGTGTCGGCGTCGAGCACCTCGCTCCAGATGTACGAGTAGTAGCCCGCGCTGTAGCCGCCCGAGAAGACGTGCGCGAAGTACGTAGACGAGTACCGGGTGGGAACGACCGGGTTGTCGAGCCCGATGTCGGCGAGGGCGGATGCCTCGAACTGCGCGACGTCGAGGTCGGCCTCGGCCTCCGCGGCGCTCAGTGAGTGCCAGGCCTGGTCGAGCCACGACGCGGCGAGATACTCGCTCGTCGCGAACCCCTGGTTGAACGCCTCGGAGGCGTGGAGCTTCTCCACGACGGCATCCGGCAGCGGCTCACCCGTCTCGACGTGACGCGCGTACGTGGCGAGGATCTCGGGCCACAGGATCCACATCTCGTTCACCTGGCTCGGGAACTCGACGAAGTCGCGGAAGACGTTCGTGCCGGCGAAGTGCGGGTAGGTCACGGTCGCGAACAGGCCGTGCAGGGCGTGGCCGAACTCGTGGAAGAGCGTCGTCACCTCGTCGAGGGTGAGGAGCGTCGGCTCCCCGGGCGCCGGCTTCGGGACGTTGAGGTTGTTGACGACGACGGGCGACGTGCCGCGCAGCGCCGACTGCGAAACGATGGAGTTCATCCACGCCCCGCCGCGCTTCGTGTCGCGCGTGTACAGGTCGAGGATGAAGAGGCCGAGCGCCGAGCCGTCTTCGTTGTGGATCTCGAAGACGCGCGCGTCGGGGTGGTAGGCGGGCAGGTCGGCGCGCTCGGTGAAGGTGATGCCGTACAGCTGCGTGGCGGCACGGAACACGCCGTCCTGCAGCACACGCTCGGCTTCGAACCACGGACGCAGCGCCGTGCGGTCGAGGTCGTACTCCGCCTCGCGGACCTTCTCGGTGTAGAACGCCCAGTCGTGCGCCTCGATCGGGAACGTCGCACCCGAGGCATCCGCGATCTGTTGCAGGGCCGCCTGCTCGCGACGCGCGTTCGCCGCGGCGGGCACCGCGAGGCGGCGAAGGAGCGAGTGCACGGCGTCCGGTGACCCGGCGGTCTCGTCACTCGTCACGTACGCTGCATGACTCGCGTAACCGAGGAGTTCCGCCCGGCGCGCGCGGAGTTTCACGATCTCGCGCAGCACGTCGCGGTTGTCGTGCTCGCCGCCGCGGGCGCCGCGCGAGCGTGAGGCCTCGAGCAGGCGGCGGCGGCTCTCGCGGTTCGTGAGCGTCGACAGGTAGGGATGCCCGGTGAACAGCGTCAGCGTGATGACGTAGCGTCCGGTGAGTCCGCGATCGGCGGCATTCTGCGCCGCGGCGGAAAGCTCACCCGGCGTCAGCCCGTCGAGCTCGGCGGCGTCGTCGAACACGACGGCGAGGTCGTTCGTGTCGGCGAGGAGGTTCTTCTCGAACGCGGTCGTGAGGACGGACAGGCGCTGGTTCAGGTCGGTCAATTCGGCCTTCTGCGCCTCATCGAGCCCCGCGCCGGCGTGCGTCATCTCGCGATAGGTCCGCTCGACGAGGTAGCGCTGTTCGGGGGAGAGGTCGAGGTCATCGAGGTGCGCATGCACCTCGGCGACGCGGCGGTACAGTGCGGCGTCGAGCTGGATGGCGTCGTGGTGCGCGGCCATGAGCGGGGCGAGGGTCTCGTCGATCTCCTGCACGGCGGCCGTCGCATCGGCGGAAGAGACCGTGTAGAACACGCGGGCGACCTGGCCGAGGGCTTCGCCCGAGCGTTCGAGCGCGACGAGCGTGTTCTCGAACGTCGCGGGCTCCGTCTCGGACGTGATCGCCTCGATCTCGGCGCGGTGTGCGGCGAAAGCGGAGCCGAAGGCGGGCAGGTAGTCGTCGGTGGAGAAGAGTCGATAGTCGGGGAGCCCGTAGGCGAGGGTCGAAGGAGCGAGCAGGGGGTTGAGTGCGGCATCCGTCATGCGTTCCAGCGTAGGCGCAATCCGATGCAAAGAGACACTTGCAAAGAAATGCTTGCAAGTTGTCGATTGCAAAGGTAGCTTTGCATCATGACCGAAGAGACCACCCCGGCGGCGACGCCTCGTGCCGAGCGAACCCTCGATGCGAGCGCGCTGCGGGCGCTCGCCCACCCGCTGCGTGTCGAGATCTACGACATCCTGTCGCAGTACGGTCCCCAGACGGCGAGTACCCTCGCGGCGCTCACCGGCGAGTCGTCAGGCTCGACGAGCTATCACCTCCGGGCCCTCGCGAAGCACGACCTGATCCGTGAGGTCGGTGACCGGGGGACCGGGCGTGAGCGGTGGTGGGAACGTCCGAGGGGAGGGATCTCCTTCACGAACGCCGAGGTCATCAAGACGCCCTCGGGTCGCGCCGCGACGCAGGTCGTCATGCAGGAGTTCCTCAACCGGCGGCACCAACAGCTCATGCAGTACGTCGGCTCGACGCTCTCGAACCCCGGGATGCTCGACGAGGACGAGGCCATGATCTCCACCGCCACGCTTCGCCTCACCGCCGAGCAGGCCGCGCAGCTGATGACGCGCCTGCAGAAGGTCGTCGACGAGTTCACGGCGACCTACCGCGACCAGGAGGTCGACGACGTGCATCCCATCAGCATCCGCACGGACGTCTTCCCCCTGCCCACCGATCAGATCCCGTCGCATCCGACCGCCACGCCTGCGACTCCGTCCTCCGAAGGAGGTGCCTCATGAGCCGAAAGAGTTCGATGATGACCCGTATCGTGCCGCCGCGCCCGTCGGCCGCGGCCGCGCACGACGAGCTCGTCCGCGATCAGGGTGCGCTGCACGCACTCCACCTGCTGCCGCGATGACCGCGTCCGCGCCCACCACCGCGGCCGAGGGAGCCGGACGCCGCCGGCCCCTCGGCCGCGACTTCGGCAAGCTGTGGACCGCCGCGGCGTTCAGCAATCTCGCCGACGGCATCGGCCGCACGGCCGTGCCGCTCGTCGCCGTCACGCTGACACAGGACCCGCTCATGATCTCGGTGCTGGGCGCCCTCGCCTTCGTGCCGTGGCTCGTCTTCGGGCTCCCCGCCGGGATGATCGTCGACCACGCCGACCGACGGATCATCATGGCGCTCGCGAACGTGATCCGCGGCTCGGTCGCCGTGTGGCTCGCCGTCCTCGGAGTCAGCGGTTCGATGAGTCTGTGGGCGCTGTTCGTCGCAACGCTCGTGTTCGGCTTCGGCGAGACGCTCTTCGACAACGCGACGAACGCGGTCATCCCGTCCGTCGTCCGCCGCGACCAGCTCGATCGCGCCAATGGATGGATGCAGGCGGCGCAGATCACGATCGACAGCTTCATCGCCACCCCGATCGCGGGCGTGCTGTTCGCCGTCTCGCTCGCCCTTCCGCTGTGGGTCGGTTCCGCCGGCTACCTCGTACCCGTCGTGCTGGCACTCCTCCTGCCGCTGAGCGCGGCCCGGGCGCTGCGGAGCGAAGCGCCAACGGAAGCTGCGGCGAGCGACACCGTGGCATCCGCGACCCCCGCCGATGGGGTCGCGGGGGGAGATGTCACCGCCGGTGCGCTCGCGGAGCCCGTCGCGACCCCCGCGCCGCCGTCGCGCATCAGCACCCCCGAGGCGCTCCGCTACCTGCTGCACCACCGCTACCTGCGCACGATGGTGCTCTTCACGTCGCTGATCGGGTCGAGCCTCTCGTTCGCGCAGGCGGTGATCCTGCTGTACTTCCTGAAGACTCTCGATGTGCCCGTCGCCGCGATCGGCTTCATCACAGCGGGAGTCGGTGTGGGCGCCCTTGTGGGCTCCCTCGTGGCATCCCGGCTCGTCGATCGCTTCGGGCGCGGGATCGTCATGTTCTCGGCGATCCTCGTCGGCGGTGTCACGCTCCTGCTGACGGGGCTCGCGCCGAATGCCTGGCTCGCCGTCGCCGCCTTCGCCGCCTCGGCGGGCGCCGTCTCGGTATGGAACGTGCCGTGGGGGAGCCTGCGGCAGCAGATCGTGCCGCCAGAGATCTTCGGGCGCGTGCTCGGGGTCATCCGCACCGTCACGTGGGGCCTGTTCCCCGTGGCGACGCTGCTCGGCGGCTGGGTCGGTCGCGCCGACCTGCGACTGCCGTTCCTCATCGGCGGCGCGGTCGCGGCCGTCGCCGCGCTCGTGGCGGCACCCCTTCTCATCGGGGGTACGCGGAAGGCCGGCGCCGACCGGCCCTCCTGAGCGGACTCAGCCGAATTCGTCCTCGTCGTCGTGCCGCACGACGACCTCACCCTCGGCCGTGAGCTCGACGATGACACCCGTGTCGAGTTCCGCGATGGGTCGCCCTTCGAGGAAGGTGAGGGTCCACCGCGGGCGCGGCTGACCGAGGTCATCGGTCGGCAGCGCACGGTCGACCGCGGCGATCTGCGGGCGCAGCGGCGCGGGGACCGCCGCGGGCGGCTCGTCGCCGCTCGTCCAGCGTGTTCCGAGCTGCATGTCAGGCTCCCGTCTCGGGCTGCGGAGCGAGTTCGACGGTCTCGACGCTCAGCGCGTCGGCTCTCGGCAGGAGCTCGAGGCTCTCGATGCGGCCGACGGCGCGCAGGTCGCCTTCCGCGAGTGTGAGCGCGGCGACCGTGGCATCGGGCGCCCGCAGGACGAGCCGGCGGACGGGCGTCTTCTGCGATGCCTTCGCCTCGGTCTTCGCACGGCGGATGCCGATGAGCGCCGCACTCGCGGCGTGGAGCACCGCAGGGTCGCCGCCCGTGCCGAGCGGCTCGGGCCAGCCCGCCGCGTGGACCGAACCGTCCTCGAACCACGACCATGCCTCCTCGGCCGCGAAGGCGAGCACGGGGGCGAGCAGGCGCAGGAGGGTCGACAGGGCGAGGCGGAGCGCCAGGGCGGCGGATGCCTGCCCGACGTCGGTCTGGTTGTAAGCGCGCTCCTTGACGAGCTCGAGATAGTCGTCGCAGAACGTCCAGAAGAACGCCTCGGTGATCTCCAGCGCCCGGGCGTGGTCGTACGCCTCGAACGCGGCGGTCGCGTCGCGGACGACCTGATCGAGGGTCGCGAGCATCGAGGCATCCAGCGCGTGGGTCACCTCGGCGCCCTCGGGCACGGAGAACGACAGGACGAACTTCGCCGCGTTCAGCACCTTGATCGCGAGGCGCCGGCCGATCTTCACCTGCGTGGGGTTCTGCGGGTCGAACGCCGCGTCGGCGCCGAGCCGGCTCGAGGCCGCCCAGTAGCGGACCGCGTCCGTGCCGTGCTGCTCGAGGATGTCCGCGGGGGTGACGACGTTGCCCTTCGACTTCGACATCTTCTTGCGATCGGGGTCGACGATGAAGCCGGAGATCGCGGCATCCGACCACGGGGCGCGGTCGTCCTCGAGCGCCGAGCGCACCATCGTGGAGAACAGCCACGTGCGGATGATGTCCTGCCCCTGGGGGCGGAGGTCGAACGGGGCGACGAGGTTCCAGAGCTCGTCGTCGCGCTGCCAGCCGCCGGCGAGCTGGGGCGTGAGGGACGAGGTCGCCCATGTGTCGAAGATGTCCTTCTCGCCCTCGAAACCGCCGGGCACGCCGCGCTGGGACTCGTCGAAGCCCGCCGGGACATCGATGGTCGGGTCGACCGGCAGCTGCCCGAGGTCGGGGACGATGACGCCCGCCTCGACGCGGTCGCCGTTCTCGTCGAGCGGGTACCAGACCGGGATCGGCACACCGAAGAACCGCTGGCGCGAGATCAGCCAGTCACCGGTGAGGCCGTTGGTCCAGTTCTCGTAGCGCACGCGCATGAAATCGGGATGCCAGTCCATGCCACGCCCGAGCTCCAGGAGCTTCTCGCGGAACGCCTCGTCGCGGGCGCCGTTGCGCAGGTACCACTGACGCGTCGAGACGATCTCGAGGGCGCGGTCGCCCTTCTCGTAGAACTTCACGGGGTGGTTGAACGGCTTCGAGACCTCGAGGAGCTCCCCGGATGCCTCGAGGAGCTCGACCATCTTCTTCTTGGCGCTGAAGACGGTGAGGCCCGCGATCTCGGCGTAGGCCGCCTTCGCGGCATCCGTCGTGAGGGCCTCGGGCGCCTCGGCGAGGATGCGGCCGTCCTGGCCGAGGATCGTGCGGTTCGGCAGATCCAGCTCGCGCCACCACACGATGTCGGTGACATCACCGAACGTGCAGACCATCGCGATGCCGGAGCCCTTGTCCTGCTGCGCGAGGTGGTGGGCGAGCACGGGCACCTCGACGCCGAAGATCGGGGTGCGGACGGTCTTGCCGAAGTAGGGCTGGTAGCGCTCGTCGTCGGGGTTCGCCACGAGCGCGACACACGCGGCGAGAAGCTCCGGACGCGTCGTCTCGATGTGGATGTCGCCCGATCCGTCGGTCTTGTGGAACGCGAGCCGGTGGTAGGAGGCCTGCTGTTCCCGGTCCTCGAGCTCGGCCTGCGCGATCGCGGAGCGGAAGTCGATGTCCCAAAGCGTGGGGGCGAGCGCCTGATACGCCTCGCCGCGTTCGAGATTCCGGAGGAACGCGAGCTGGCTCGTGCGGATGGTGTCGTCGGAGATCGTGCGGTACGTCTGCGTCCAGTCGACGGAGAGGCCGAGCTGGCGGAACACCGACTCGAACGCCTTCTCGTCTTCGAGCGTCAGCTCTTCGCAGAGCTCGATGAAGTTGCGGCGGCTGATCGGCACCTGGTCCGCGGGCTTCAGGCTCTTGGCGTCGCCGCGGAAGGGCGGCGTGAAGTCGGGCTGATAGGGGAGGGAGGTGTCGCAGCGCACGCCGTAGAAGTTCTGCACGCGTCGCTCGGTCGGCAGGCCGTTGTCGTCCCAGCCCATCGGGTAGAAGACGGTCTTGCCGCGCATGCGCTCGAAGCGCGTCTTCACATCGGTGTGGGTGTAGCTGAACACGTGTCCGATGTGGAGGCTCCCGGATGCCGTCGGCGGGGGAGTGTCGACGGAGAAGACACCCGCACGGCCCGCGGCCTTCGCTGCGTCGCGGTCGAACAGGTACGTGCCGGCGGCGGACCACGCGGCATCCCACTTCTGCTCGAGGCCTTCCAGGGCGGGCTTGTCCGGAATCTGCGCGTTCGACATGGGGATCTCCTCGAGCGATATGTGCGGCACTGTGTGAGCGTGCCTGAGTGTGGGTGGTCCAGCCATTCTATCCGCCCCCGCGCGCCGCGCTCCGGTCGTTGAGCGAGCCGCGTAGCGGGGAGTCGAAACGCGGCGAGTCACAGCCGTTTCCACTCGCTCCGCTCGGTCAACGACCGGGTGTACCCCTTCCCGGTCGTTGAGCGAGCCGCGTAGCGGGGAGTCGAAACGGTCTGTGCGTGGGGGGCGTTTCCACTCGCTTCGCTCGGTCAACGACCGGGGGGCATCCCTTCCCGGTCGTTGAGTGAGCCGCTCCGCGGCGAGTCGAAACGTGGCGAGTCACAGGCGTTTCCAATCGCTTCGCTCGGTCAACGACCGGGGGCCACCCCTTCCCGGGTCGTTGAGCGAGCCGCGCAGCGGGGAGTCGAAACGGTCTGTGCGTGGGGGCGTTTCCACTCGCTTCGCTCGGTCAACGACCAGGGGCGGGCGCTCGGTCGGCGGCCGGGGGTGGGCTGGTCCTGGTCGTTGAGCGAGCCGCGCCGCGGCGAGTCGAAACGCGCCGAGTCACAGACGTTTCCACTCGCTTCGCTCGGTCAACGACCGGAGGGTGGGCGCTCGGTCAACGACCAGGGGGCGGGCGCTCGGGCGGCGGCCGAGGACCGGGGGTTAGCTGGCCAGCAGCGTGCGGGCGCCGAGGCCGCCGCGGGCCGCGACGAGTTGGGCGGGGGTGTCGAGGTCGCAGCGCAGCCCTGATCCCTCGGCGATCGTCAGCGCGTGGCATCCCAGCGTCACATGGCGGGAGAAGGATTCCGGTCCGTAAGCCGATCGCCACGGCACCCCGGCGCCCGCTGTCAGCAGGGTCGTGCCGCGCCCCTCGGCATCGGGGACCACGGCACGCGACCACGCCACGGCATCCTCCAGCGCGGCGGCGAGCTCTTCCGGCTGCAGCGCGGCGAGGTCGGCGGGCAGCGCCGCACGCGGCGTCGCGTCACCGGCGCGAGCGGCAGCTCGGCTGAGCGCCGCGTCGATCCCCGCGGGCCGGGGCTCCGCGACGACTTCGACACCGCCCGGAAGGCGCTGAGCGAAGGAGGCATCCGCCGTCACGACCATCACCCGGCCGACACCGCGCGCCCGAGCGACAGCGCCGATCGTGTCGAGCGCGATCGCGGCGGCCAGCGCAGCGCGCTCAGGGGTCGCAGGACCCAAGCGGGACTTGCCGACGAGCGGGGGTTTCACGGGGATCATCACCGTCCACGAGACGGGGATCATGCGCCAAACCTCGCGCGCAGGCGCGGCAGGATGTCGCTCTCATAGCGGGTCAGGAACTCCCGCTGGTCGGCCCCCGGATCGTGGAAGACCAGATGCGTGAAACCGAGGTCGACGTACTCCGCGATGCGGTCGACGTGCTCGTCGGGGTCGCTGGAGACGATGAAGCGCGACGCGACCCGCTCGATCGGCAGCTCCGCGGCGCGGCGCTGCATCTCGCGGGGGTCGTGGATGCCCATCTTCTCGTCGGGCGACAGCGCGAGGGGAGCCCAGAACCGCGTGCGCTCGCGTGCCTCGACCGGGTCGGGGTGGTAGGAGACCTTGACCTCGATCATGCGCTCGACGGGGTCTCGGCCGTTCTCGCCCTCGGCGACCGCCGGGAGCAGCGTGTCGGCGTAGAGGGCACGCGGCTTTCCGCTCGTCGTGATGAACCCGTCCCCGATCCGTCCGGCGAGGCGGGCCACGGCGGGACCGGCGGCGCCGAGGTAGATCGGCACCGGCGTCGCGGGACGATCGTAGACGGTGGCATCGACGAGCCGCCAGAACTCGCCGTCGAACGAGACGCGGTCTGCGCTCCACAGCTCGCGCATGAGGGCGATCGACTCCTTCAGCCGGCGGAAGCGTTCCGGGCTCTCCGGCCAGTCGAGTCCGAGGGTGACCTCGTTGAGCGCTTCGCCGGTGCCGACGCCCAGGATCACCCGGTCGGGGAAGAGCACACCCAGCGTCGCGACGGCCTGCGCGACGACGGCCGGGTGGTAGCGGAACGTGGGTGTGAGCACGGAGGTGCCGATCGTGATCCGCTCGGTTCGGGCACCGAGGGCACCGAGCCACGGCAGCGATGCGGGTGCGTGCCCGCCGTCGTCCATCCAAGGCTGGAAGTGATCCGACACGAACACCGAGTCCAGTCCCGCCCGCTCGGCCGCCACACCGTACTCCAGCAGCTCTACCGGACCGAACTGCTCGGCGGATGCCTTGTATCCGAATCTCATCGTCCTGCTCCTCCTCGTCATCCCGCTGTCTGCGCCGTGACCGCAACCGAGCGAGAATCGAACACCCGGTCCACGGCGGTGCTCAGCACGCCCCGCAAGTCATCGATCGTTCCCGGCCACAGCACCGAGACGTTCCCGTTCCGCTCGTCTGTGTACCAGGTGCGGCACCCGGAGGTCCACGGACGCCCCGCCGCGCGATGCCGGACGGCTGCCGTGTCGGCCGCCTCCTGCGCGGCATCGACGCGCAGGACGCCGCCGTGGTCAGGACGCATCGCGAGCGCGTCGCGGACGAACAGCGCCTGAGCTTCGAGCGCGAGCAGCGACGACGTGTACGACAGCGCGGAGTGCGGACCGCCGACGAGGAAGAGGTTGGGAAAGCCCGAGACGACGGTCGAGGCCGCGGCGGACATCAAGTCGGTCCAGTGCGCGGCGAGCGATTCGCCGCTCTCGCCCAGGATGCCGGGCGCGTAGGCCGGACGCGACGTGTCGAATCCGGTCGCGAGCGCGATCATGTCGATGTCGCGGTAGGCGCGTCCGCTCGCGGCACGCAGGAGCCCGCCCTCGACGTCGGCGAGAGCGGACGGCTCGAGGTCCACGGCGTCGGAGGCGAGCGCCGGGTAGTAGTCGTCGGAGAGGAGCACCCTTCGGCATCCGAACGGCGTCCGGGGAGCCAGCGCGGTGCGCAAGACGGGGTCCGGTACCTGCGCGACGCGGTGCGCATGGGCGGCGCGGACGGCCGCAGCGGCAGGCGTGAGGGAGCCCGAGCGTGCCGCGAACCTCTCGTCATCGTCTGCCATCAGCGTCGAGCGCAGCCCGGCGAGCGCCGCGGGGTCGGCGGCGAACGCGTGCCGTTCCGCGTCGGTGTAGACGCGCCCCCCGCGCGGGAGGACCCAGGCCGGGGTGCGCTGGAAGAGCGTGACGTGCGCACCCCGGCGCACCAGTTCCGGCACCAGCTGGATCGCGCTCGCCCCGGTGCCGACGACGGCGACGCGCCGGCCGCACGGGTCCCACGACGGGTCCCACCGCGCGGTGTGATGCACGGGACCGGGGAAGGTTGCGAGTCCCGGGATGAGCGGGATGTGCGGTTCCGACAGGCGTCCCGTCGCCATCACGAGGACCTCCGCCGTGAGCTGCTCTGCTCCGGAGAGCGTGATCCGCCAGCAGTCCTCGTCGCCGTCCCACGCCGCCCCGGTGAGCGCAGTGCCGAATCGGATGACCCGGTCTATCCCCTCGCGTGCGACGACGTCTTCGAGATACGTCCGGATCTCTTCCCCCGGCGCGTACTCACGTGACCAGGAGGGGTTCGGGTGCGTGCGCAGGCTGTAGACGTGCGCGGGCACGTCGCACGCCACACCCGGATAGCGGTTGTCGCGCCACGTGCCGCCGACGTTCTCCCCGCGCTCGACGATCGCGACATCGTGCCCCGCCGCGCGCAGCGCGAGCGCGGTGGCGACGCCGGCGAACCCGGCGCCCACGATGAGCACTTCGACGTGACGGGTCATGCCACCGCCGCTCGCGGCACCGGCGTGCCGTAGTCCGTGGTGCGGACGCGCAGCCGGCGACCCACTGACCCTGCCAGTCGCGTGGCCGCCGGGAGCGGCAGTTCGAGACCGTGCTCGACGCCGGCATCGGGACGGATGCGTCCGTCGAGGAGGGTTCCGCCGAGGTCGTCGCCACCCGCGCGCAGCAGGTCGGCGGCGCGTGCGCGCCCATGTCGCGTCCAGGGGATCTGGATGTGCCGGATGTGCTCGGACAGCAGGAGCCGCGAGACGGCCACCATGGCCCGGTGCTCGTCGTCCGCGGGCCTGTCCGTGACCAGCCGTGCGTCCCACCCGGGCATCGGGATGGGGACGAACTCCGTGAACCCCCCGGTGCGCTCCTGAATGCGGCGCAGCGCGAGGAGATGCGCGATCCGCTCCGACGCCGTCTCGACGTGGCCGTAGAAGAGCACGGACGTGGAGCGAAGACCAGTGCGGTGTGCGGCGCGGACGATCTCCCGCCATCGGTCGATCTCGAGGTCCTCGGGCGCGACGAGGCGCCGGACGCGCTCGCTCAGGATCTTCACACCGGTACCCGGGACCGTGCCCACTCCGCGTCGTCGCATCTCCGACAGGGCCTGGTGCAGGCCGGTTCCGGTGCGGTCGCAGAAGTCGGCGATGTCCTGGGGACGCCAGGCGTGCAGGTGCAGTTCCGGCGCTGCTGTCCGGACGGTGTCGACGAGTCGCCGGTAGAGCTGAGGGTCCTCACGTGCGGAGATACGCCCCTGGACGCACAGCTCCGTCGCCCCGAGGTCGGCGGCGTCGCGTGCGATCTCTGCGACGTCGGTGAGCGTGACGGCGCCCGGCGCCGGGTGCTCCGCGAGGGCATTCGTGGTGAGGTTGCGGTTGACGACGATGCCGACCGTGTCGCCGACCGTGAAGCGCCGCACCTCGTCGGCGGCGCGTACGACGGCGACGAGGTCGTCGCCTTCTGCGACCAGCAGGCGCTCCCACTCGGCCGCGTCGAGGGATGCGGGGCTCGTCGCCGCACGCTCCACGAGGGCTCGGAAGGCCGATTGCTGCGTGCCGCCCGCTCGGCGGACGGGAAGGACGGCCGGGGTGGGGTCGGTCGCATCCGCCGCATCTGCTCGGTGCGTCGCGGCGAGCCCCGTGTCGACGTCTGCGAGCGCGAGAACGGCGCCCTGCAGGCGTGGATCGATCCATTCCGCTGCGCCGGAGACGTACTCCGGATGTGCCGTCAGCCGCTCCCGCAAGGTGAATCCGGCTGCCGCCGTGTGCGCGGCGAGATCTTCCAGATGCGGCCACGGCCGCTCGGGGTTCACGTGGTCCGCGGTGAGGGGGGAGACCCCGCCCCAGTCGTCGACGCCCGCCTCCAGCAGAAGAGCGAGTTCGCCCGGGGAGCTGAGGTTCGGCGGTGCCTGGATGCGCATGCGGGGCCCGAACACGAGCCGCGCGACGGCGACCGCGGCGATGTACTCGTCGCGATCGGCATCGGCGGAGGTCGCCATCGCGGTGCGGGGCTTCGCCCGGAAGTTCTGGACGATGATCTCCTGCAGATGCCCGTGCCGCCGGTGCGCGTCGCGCAGCGCGACCAGCGCCCGCGCCCGGTCGGCGAGCGTCTCACCGATGCCGACGAGGATGCCGGTGGTGAAGGGGATGCGGGCCTTCCCGGCATCCTCGATCACCTGGAGGCGGACGGCCGGGTCCTTGTCCGGGGAGCCGAAATGCGCCTGGCCCGGCTGCTCGAACAGCGTCCGCGACGTCGTCTCGAGCATCATCCCCATCGACGGCGCCACCGCCCGCAGTGTCGACAGCTCGTCCGGACGCATGACTCCCGGGTTCGCGTGTGCGAGCAGACCTGTCTGCGCGGTCACGAGACGCGCAGCGTGCGCGACGTAGTCGATCGTCGATGCGAATCCGTGCTCGGTGAGCCACGCGCGTGCCTCCGGCCAGCGCTCCTCGGGACGGTCGCCGAGGGTGAGCAGCGCCTCCCGGCATCCCTGCGCAGCGCCCGCCCGCGCGATGCGCAGAATCTGCGCGTCGTCCAGGTACAGCGGCGCACGCGCCCGACTCAACTGTGCCGGGGTGTCGACGAAGGCGCAGTAGTGACACCGGTCCCGGCACAGTGTCGTCAGGGGGAGGAACACCTTGCGCGAGTAGGTGATCACGCCCGGACGACCCGCGGCCCGCAGGCCCGCATCGCGGACCTCGCCGGCACGCCGCACGAGCGCGCGCAACGCGTCGCCGCGCGCCGCGAGGAGTGCGGTGGCCTCGCGTTCGTCGATGACGGCGGTGTCGAGCTCGGTGTCGGTGGTGGGCATGGCGGTCAGTCGTGCGCGGGGAAGCCGAGGTTGATGCCGCCGTGCGACGGGTCGAGCCAGCGCGAGGTGATCGCCTTCTCCCGGGTGAAGAACGCGAACCCCTGCGGGCCGTAGGCCTTGGCGTCGCCGAACAGCGATGCTTTCCAGCCACCGAAGGAGTGGTAAGCCACCGGCACCGGAATCGGGACGTTCACGCCCACCATCCCGACGCTGACCTCGCGCTGGAACCGCCGGGCGGCACCGCCGTCGTTGGTGAAGATCGCCGTCCCGTTGCCGTACGGCGAGGCCTCGATCAACGCCAGCCCCTCGTCATAGCCGGCGACGCGGACGACGGACAGAACCGGACCGAAGATCTCGTCGGTGTAGACGGCAGAGGTCGTCGCGACGCGATCGATCAGGGTGGGGCCGAGCCAGAACCCGTCGTCACCGCCGTCCACGACCACGTCCCTACCGTCGACGACGATCTCCGCGCCATCGGCGACGGCGATGTCGAGGTAGCCCGCGACCTTGTCGCGGTGAGCACGGGTGATCAGCGGCCCCATATCGCAGCCGCGGGTACCGTCTCCGGTGCGCAGCTGTCCGACCCGCTCCGCGATCTTCGTCACGAGCTCATCCGCGATGGTGTCGACCGCGAGGAGCACGGATACGGCCATGCACCGCTCTCCGGCCGAGCCGAACCCGGCGTTCACCGCCGCGTCGGCGGCGAGGTCGAGGTCGGCGTCGGGCAGTACGAGCATGTGGTTCTTCGCTCCACCGAGGGCCTGGACACGCTTTCCCGCGGCGCTGCCGCGCTCGTAGATGTACTTCGCGATCGGGGTGGAGCCGACGAAGGACAGCGCGGACACCACGGGGGAGTCGATCAGCGCGTCGACGGCCTCCTTGTCCCCGTGGACGACGCTCAGCACACCGTCGGGGAGCCCCGCCTCCTGCAGGAGCCGCGCGAGCCACACCGAAGCGGAGGGATCCTTCTCGCTCGGCTTCAGCACGACGGCATTGCCCGAGACGAGTGCGATCGGCAGGAACCACAGCGGGACCATCGCCGGGAAGTTGAAGGGACTGATCACGCCGACGATCCCCACCGGCTGGCGCACCGTGTAGACGTCGACGTTCGTCGATACGGACTCGGAGTATTCCCCCTTCAGCAGATGGCCGGCGCCGCACGCGAACTCGACCACTTCCAGTCCCCGGGCGATCTCTCCGAGAGCATCCGCGAGGACCTTGCCGTGCTCGGCGGTCAGGATCTCGGCGAGCTCCTGCTTTCGGGCGTTCAGCAGCTCACGGAAGGCGAACATCACCTTGAGACGCGTGGCGAGGCTGGCATCCCGCCATGCCGGCCATGCCGCTTCGGCGGCAGCCACCGCGACACCGACATCGGCGGCGGAGGCCAGGGCGACGGTGCCGGTCACCGTGCCGGTCGCGGGATTGAACACGTCGCCGGTCCGCTTGGACGTGCCGGCCCAGGCCGCGCCGTCGACCCAGTGCTCGATGGGGGTGATGCTCATGAGAATGCCTTTCGGATGGGGTTCTGGGTCAGATGGACGTGCTCAGCACGTCGTCGTAGATCGCGACGGCCTGCGCGATCTCCTCTGCGGTGACGACGCAGGGCGGGACGACGTGGATGCGGTTCTCGCTGATGAAGGGCAGGAGGTCCCGCTCGAACAGGGCGGACTTGATGCGGCCCATCACGGCGGCGGAGACGGGCTCCCGTGTCGCGCGGTCCGAAACGAGCTCCAGCGCCCAGAACACGCCTTCTCCGCGCACCTCACCGATCACATCGTGGCGCTCGGCGAGCCCGGCCAATGCGGGGCCGAGCACGTCGACGCCGATGGCGTGGGCATGCTCCACGATCCCCTCGGAGGTCATCGCCTCGATCGTGGCGACGGCGGCGGCAGTGGCGAGCGGATGCCCGGAATAGGTGAGGCCACCGGGGAACACGCGCTCGTCGAACGTCGCGGCGACGGCATCCGAGAGGAGGACGCCGCCCAGGGGCACGTACCCCGAGTTCACTCCCTTCGCGAAGGTGATGAGGTCGGGGACGACGTCGTGCCGCTCGAACGCGAACCAGGCGCCGGTGCGGCCGAACCCCGCCATCACCTCATCGAGGATCAGGATGATCCCGAACTCGTCGGCGAGCGCGCGAACCCCGGCGAGGTACCCGTCGGGTGGGACGATCACCCCGGCGGTGCCCGGAATCGACTCGAGGAGGATGCCGGCGATGCTGCTCGGGCCTTCGGCCTCGATCACGCGGCGCAGGTGGTGCAGCGCGCGCTCGCACTCCTGCTCGGGGGTGTCGGCCCAGAACTCCGAACGGTACTGGTACGGCCCGAAGAAGTGCACGTGCCCGCGCGCGTATTCGTTCGGAAGGCGGCGCCAGTCGCCGGTCGCGACGATCGCGGCCCCGGTGTTGCCGTGATACGAGCGGTAGCGCGAGAGGATCTTGTCACGGCCGGTGTGCAGACGTGCCATGCGGATCGCGTTCTCGTTGGCGTCGGCGCCGCCGTTGGTGAAGAACACTTTCTCGAAGCCGGAGGGGGCCAAGCCCGCGATGGCCTCCGCCGCGCGGCCGCGCGCGAGGTTGGCGGTGGACGGGGCGATCGTCGTGAGCAGGCGCGCCTGCTCGGCGATGGCCTCGACGACTGCGGGGTGCTGGTGGCCGATGTTGACGTTGACCAGCTGGCTGGAGAAGTCGAGCCAGGTCCGGCCGGAGTGATCCCACACTCGGGTGCCGCTTCCGCCCGCGATCGGGAACGGAGCGAGGTGCGCCTGCGCGGACCACGAGTGGAACACGTGCTCCCGGTCGAGTCGCCGGGTGAGGGTGTCGAGGTCGGTCTGATCGGCTGTCGTGCTCATATCTCGGTCCTTCGTGCGCCTGGCGCGGCATCCGAACGCGCGCGCGGGGGTTTCGTGGTGCGGGTCCCGGGGTGGTGCCCCGGGACCCGCGGGGCGGCTGCTACTCGCCGCCCTTTTTCGTGGACGGCGGCTGCTTCGTGATGATCGTCGACCCGGTGTCGTTCTTGGTTCCGAGTGCGATGTCGACCGTCTGCTTCCACTGGTCGGCGTTGATCGTGCCGATGCCGCTCGTGGAGGGCCAGATGAGCTTGTTGACCTCGTTGGTCATCCACAGCTGGTGGCTCTGGCCGAGCGTCGATCCGGCATCCGTCACGACCTGCGAAGCCTTCTCCGCGTTGTCCCGCGCGAAGACCCAGCCCTTGATGGACGCCTTGATGAACTTCACCGCGGTGTCGGCGTACGCCGGGTCGTCGGCGAGCTTGCCCGCGTCGGCCCAGATCGCGTCCTGCAGCATCGCCGTGCCGTAGTCGTTCCAGTCGATGACGTTGAGATCTGACGGCTGGTACAGCTCGCCGGTGGCAGGGTTCTCGGTCTCGAGGACCTGGGCGTACTCGTTGTAGGTCATCGCCTGAGCCGCGTCGATGTCCCCGGCGAGGAACCCGTTCATGTCGAAGGCCTGCTGCACCAGCGAGATGCCCTTCGTCGTGTCGATGCCGGCCTTCTGCATCCCGGCGAACAGTTCCCACTCGTTGCCGTA
>Ga0209922_101245_pt1 | contig 25345 bp, 25 predicted proteins | sample ThiBiot_500_biof_FD_183946 | JGI IMG/M metagenome (GOLD analysis project Ga0209922, IMG submission 183946) | Wastewater bioreactor microbial communities from Cape Town, South Africa - Thiocy_expt_500_biof (SPAdes) | ecosystem: Engineered > Bioreactor > Thiocyanate-remediating > Anaerobic-Aerobic ... | reverse complement strand
CACAATATCAACTAGCAAAACAGATCATTCAACGAATGACAGAAATCGGAATAATACCAGTTTTACCGGCATTTACAGGTTTTATGCCGCAAACAGCACCAAAGTATGTCAAAAATGCCTTTTTTTGCATTTTAATGAAACGATTTGATTTATCTAGACGATTTCCTACAGCGAAATTTCATTATTCATCGAATTGGGTCGATTTTGGTTGTAATGAATCTTGGTTTGTTCTCATTTTTCGTTCTATCTTCTCGATGATAAACTTATATCTTCTCTTATCTTAGTTTGCCATACCTCGATCCAACGGACCCCTTTTTCAAAACAGTTGGAGCACAATTATTAAACGAAGTATTTACATAGATCAACAAAACTTCTATCAATATCTCTTTCTGCTCATTTCAGACTATTACATTATTGAACATTACGTCGCATTACTATGCATGCGATCTTTTCAATGAAATGACACCTCCGATTACGTATGTTTAGTTAGCAGAAAATTGAGGATGTTGATTTGAATGTTTCGTAGTGATTTGTCATATTTGGCTGATGTCAATGCGGGTATTATTGGAATGATGCAAAGTGTTGATCCCGATGCTGTTTGGTATGTTGATAGAAAAAAACAAATGTTTATAACTGAATTCATGTAGGATAATGCAAGCGTGGCTGTTTCTTTCGGATTTTTGGACACAAGAACGTGCTAAAAGTTATCTTAGTAAAGTTCCGATTGTACGTAAACTCGAAGAGATTCAGTAGAATACGAGTTCAATTCGTATATTTCTAAGGGTCATTTAATTCTTCTTGATCTTTACTCTGAACAAGTTCCAAAATATCAAAATTTCGAGTCCTACTACGGACATTATTACATCTGGAATATGTTGCATGATTTCGGTGGTAATAGTTTTCTATTTGGTTCGCTGCTCAATGTGACAAAAGTAATTTCTCACTGAAAATCTTCTCCAAATATCAATCATCATCGTCGTCTAGGGTCCTGATCAAGCACGAAACTTTTCCGGTGAACATATGATCGGAGTTGGAATCACCATGGAAGGTATCAATCAAAATGAAATTATGTATGAATTCGCGCTGGAACAAGCTTGGCGTCATCGTTTAGACGACGCACAACTCAATGATTGGTAAATTTTTTGTTCAGATTTATTTTTAAACGAAATTGTTTATTCAATTAGGCTGACTGATTTTGCTATACGAAGATATACCGGTGAAAAACAAATACCTAATTCAGCAATCAATGCTTGGTTATTATTAGGCAATTCTGTTTATCGAGATAATCCCGATAATGATCAATCAATGATGTTGAGAAGACCAAGATTAAATCGAGAACAAGATGTACGTCACCATTTTCTTTGAACAACAATCTTTTCTTTTTGTTCAAAATTTGAAATAGATCGATTACAATTTAACATGTTTATATGGCGCATGGGAAAATCTAGTCGATGCATCTGAACAGCTCGATTCGGATTTATTTCGATATGATTTAGTTGACGTAACCAAAGAAGTTCTTCAATATCATTTCGCGAGTACCTATACGCAATTTATGTTGGCTTATAATCAAAGTGATCTTTACGGAGTTGGAACTCAAGCAGCGATTCTGATTGATATATTAGCCGATACGGAATTGGTTTTAGCGTCAGATCAACGTTTTCTCCTAGGAAATTGGATTCGAGATGCATTGCAATTTGCACAAAGTGAAGAAGAAATTCATTTCTATAATTTCAATGCTAAACTTCAAGTTTCAATTTGGGGCAATAATTACACATTACCACTTTATGATTATGCGAATAAATTCTGGTCAGGAATGATTCGAGAGTATGTCAATAGGCCAATCATCCGATAATCTTTTCATGTTCGATTGTTCTTTTTTGTTTAGTTATTATGCACAACGATGGCAAGTTTTCTTTAATGTTGCTTTGAAGAGTTTAGTTGAAGTATGATTGATTGATTTATTCAGCACTTTTGTATGTATTTCAATACGTTTAGGGTCAACCTCTTAATACAACTGTTTTAAGTGAACGTATGTTTCTCGAAGCCGAAATGCCATTTTTCATGTTGGATACTAAAACCTATCCAACAATTACACAAGGTTAGTTGTTTTGCTTATGTTTACACGAATAAAATCAGTTGCTTATTATGTTCTAGGTGATTCAATTACAATTGTTCGACAATTGTATAACAAATATCGTCCAACGTTATACGATCATTATTTACCTGAAACAGAATTTAAGAAATCATTTTCGAATAATTATCGTTTCAAGTTTGACGACTAAGATTTTCGTCATACACTATTAGCTTTTGTGATCATGTCTGACATTATTTTAATAAAGTAATTATGATAATTTCGCTACGAAATTCATTCTTAACTTGGAGTTCTCTCATGCAAAAGCCATTTATTAAAGCATAATTGTATTATTTTTTTCAAGATACAGTTCTATAAGTGTCTGTTCAAAGAAAGAGTTGCTTGAAAATGTTGATGTGCATTGATGATTGCATTCAGACGTTGTCATATGTTGATTACCGAAAGAAATAGACTATTTCGATTGGCAGTGTATGAAGCGATAGATACATTTTTTGAGTCGAATATTATTTTTATGAGAAATGATGTCACTGTAAGCTAATGTTAGTTTCTGAATTTTTAAATTGAAATACTTGAAATGTTATCTTTTGGTTGATTGCTAGTACTTATATTATGTCGATTCGATGAGTACATTCTGTTGATCGTTGACAGTATTTTAATATTCTCACTTTGAAAGAGTCAATATTTATCATTACTCGATGAAATTCTTGTCTATAAATCTTTTATCGTGTTTAATACCTCTCATACAATGACGGTTATGAAAATCTTCAATCACAAGATCTATTATACTTCTTATGTACTTGAAATCAAGTGACAGATAGTTTTTTTTCGAACGCATACACCCACATACGAATGCTTTTTATCACCAAGATAAGTCGAATGATTCATCGAAAGTTTTTCTTTTTTTTTTCGAAATGCGTAATATGAGAAATGAGACATATCTACGCAAATATTCGTTGTTTCTCAGTGGTTAAATTTGTGTGTCATCTTTTCTTTCGATTTGAGATAAGATCAAAATCATTCGACATGTTCTATCGAATAAGTTTTTCTTCTTCTTTCAGCACAATGATTGACGAAAAGCTTATGATAAAATTAATCCTATTAAATCGTTATGCAAACAATCGACAAAGAGAAAAAAAACATACGCTATCCAATGACATTCATAAAACAGCAACAAGCGAGTGAAATCAGAGCTGCTAAAATAAGTAATCCTCTTGAATCGAAACGAATAACGAGTCTCTCAAGATGCGTTTGCCGTTTTTAAACAGAAGATACGATACACATCATATGCTTCACCTTTCTTCTTCCTTTCTCATCGGATTTATTCGCAATAAAACAGAGAACGATATAAATTTTGGTCAAGGTTATTTTTATTACATTTCAACCGATATGGCTGCTCTGTCGAACGTTGTTACTCCCATCTAACAACTGCTCTTCGTTCTCAAGAGCAAGACGTAAAATGAAAGAGAGCGAAGCCTTATCTCAAAGTAAGAAATAACCATGAATCTTATCATAAAAAAAGACCATATATATATATATTCGCCAGCACATTTTACTATCGAGTGGAAAGTAAAAGAATTGATTGAAAATTTCTTCGTCGTTTGTCTTGCGGCAAAATCAGGTCAAAAAAGTTGACTAATGGAAAAACATACTCTCATACGATCACTTACTTTATATTTTTTTCAATTGAATTAAAACGAAAAACAAAACAGAAAATAAAAAAAAACGAAAGAAAATAGTGTAACAGGCCTCAGATTTTCATTGAAAGAAATTTGTCATCAACAAAGTTGCAGAGTGTGTAACAACAACAGCAACATCATTGGCACTGTTTTAAGACGAAACAGACAAAAAATCAAAACAAAGCACATTTATTCACGCATTGTTGTGTTGTTCTTCTCTCCTCCTCGATCGAATACACTAAACAAACAAAACCAAAAAAAGAAAATCGATCGTCTCATTGTTCCATCGAACGTCAATGGTACTTGTCATCTCTCGAACTAATTATAGGTCAGACAGTTATCGACAAAATCTCTGATATGGTCAAGAAAAAGAAGAGAGAAAAGAAAGAAGCATTTTCATTCACGAGGGGTGTTACTTTTAGGCATCTAGCAAAAATGGGGGATGAATTGAATCGAAAAGAGCGCCGTAAGGTTCGTGTCAATTTGACTGTAATATTCTATAGTTCTTCACTAAAAAGAAGAAGAAGAAAGAGAAAAATGAAATAAGGGAATTATATACCACCGGCATCAATTGAATATCAATCAATTGAAAGAAAAATGGCCTCCAATCTTGCGATTACTGTTGACTACTACACAATAAATTCGAAGAGAATTTGTCTTGGTACTTAACTCGAATATAAATGATGTAACAAGGTAGAGTGTTCACTGTACATAGCTGAATAAATTAAAACAAAGACACATACACAAACATATACAGAGATACATATAGATTATGATTTTCTTTGTTGTTGTTTTTTTTTCTATTGATTATCATCACAGTATTGCTGAATTGATATTGATAAAAGATATTCATGTATTTGGTTTTTTAAAGTCGAACTGATTGTTGATAATCAAGAAGATTGGCGTTTGTTGTCGATGGATACGAAGGATAATAGTAAGTCGATGGCGTTGTCGTTGCCGATGATGTCGATGTTTGGGAATGAATGGACGAAGATTCAGCGGGATAATAATTAGCCGGTGGTGTTGTTGTCGATGACGATGATGGCGATGCAGTAGCAGCAGCAGCAGCAGAATTATTCGTTGAATAGGCAAGTTCATTTGATGTTGAATTCGATGGAAATGATGGTAAATCTAAATACATTGCATTCGAGAGGAATTGTTGTTGTTCAGTTGAATAGATTTGATGACGATGTTGTTGTTGAGGTGAACGAGGTACTGATTGACATGTCTCATGTTGTTTACCTGTGGTGGTGGTGGCTGTTGATGAAGTTGATGGATTCTGTTGTTGTTGTTGTTGATAGAAATTCTCATTCGTTGATAAAATTTTCGGGATTGGTGATGTAAAATGATTCATCGATAAAACCGAATTATTCAATGATCTACGTGCGGGTGATATTGGCATTTGTGCATGTACTCTATTGTTTGTTTCGTTATCCTCATCGTCGTCGTCATCATCATCGATATCATCGTCCGAATGGTTATTCAGAGACTCGCCTTTATCCATCGAAAGTTGGTTATTCGCATTCGATGAACGTCCTCGATTTTTCAAGCCTTGTTTTGTACATTTAAAACGTTTCTGTCGACGCAGATAACAACCATTTTCGAACATATTTCCAGCATCAGGATGTAATGTCCAATAGGAGCCTTTGCCCGGTCGATCGGGACCTCGTGGAACTTTGACAAAACAATCGTTGAACGACAGCGAATGTCGAATTGAATTCTGCCATCGTTGTTGATTGTGTCGATAGTAGGGGAAAACATTCATAATAAACTGGTAGATATCATTTAATGTCACCATTGTCGATGGCGCATGTTGAATAGCCATGGTGATTAAACTAATATAGGAATAGGGCGGTTTCGATGGAGTATTAGCACGACGATTCGGTGAATTCGTCGATGTTTGCCGTTGCATTGTCGATATTAAATCTGCGTTGATTTTATCATTGGCATGATGATTGGCATCGTAGGTTGTCGATGTTAACATGTAATTATTGGGATGATGGTCATAGTAATGTAATGTCGGTTGTTCTAATTCTGGTTTTGTTGAGACAAGTGTTTGTACAGGTACAAGTGTTGCATAATCCAATTGTTGTTGATCAAGAATAGGATTTGTTGTCGGTTGATGTTGTTGTTGTTGACGTTGAAAACGTACAAGTTCGTCTAATTGTGGTTTGAATTCTGATGATGACGATGATGTTGATTCATCGCCGATACTTGTTGGATGATTGTGCATGTTATTGTTTTTTTTCTCTAATTCGATAATAATACTTGAATCATTATTTGTCTTTCTGTTTTTTTTCTTCTTTGCAAATAAAACAAAAAAAAAATCCGTTGACTAGAATCGTTTAATTCAAATAATAAACAAAAAACGAAAGCGTTTTTATCGATAACGATAACGATGAAAAAGAGAAAGAGAAAAGAGAAAAGAGAGAGAAAAAAATGATGACGACGAACGAATCCCTGTTGAGTTAAAGAGAAGAGAAAAAAAACGGAAATGAATCTCTCCCATAAAAAGTTTGCTTTTTTATTTTTTCTCCATTCTCTCGCTCTCGCTCTCTCCTCTTTCTCATGTTCTTTTTTTTTAAAATACATTTCTCTTTCTTCCGACGACATTTTCTACTTTTTTTTTCTTGTTAGACGAATCATTTTCTTTCGTTGTTATTTCGCCATTCGAAGGCAAAAGAAGAAGAAGAAGAAGAAAGATTTGATTTCTTATCTACATAAATCAGTACAGAGAAGGTTAAGACTCAGACAGACAATCTTACCTTTTTGCTCGTCTCTTTTCTATAGTTTACGATGAGATATTATTCATTGTGCAAAAAAAAAGAAAACTCGAAAGATGATTCGTTGAAAAGAAAACAACAAAAACGCAATATACCGAATAATTCCTCCTCAACAAATTGATATTAAACAAATATTTGTTTATTTTTTTTTTCTTCTTCTCTGTGAAAATATGTCGATTAGATAGTCGTTTTTTTCATGTTCTCGTTCACGAACGGATATGACATTTTGTTTTTTCTCTTCGCACGTTTATGTATAATCTTCAATATTTGCTGAACGTGCAGATGACTTTTCCTTACCTGAAAACGAGATGATGATTAATAAAAATTTATCTCGTTTCGTATGTGTGTGTGTGTGTTTTAAATAAAGAATAAAATATTGCACATTGAGAACAAAAAAAGAAAGAAAAACGCAAAACGTCAAGGTAAAAATGTTGTCTCGTGAAATTAACTCGTTGAATAAAATTGATTATTTGTTGTTTCAAGAAAATGATTTGTTGGATCGTAGTTAATTAAATGATCAATACGGAATGTGTCGGGAATTTGATTAAAAAAATATTGTTGAGATGTTTGATATTGCAAACCGTTGTTATTCGAATCGTAGATGGAATTCGAATAGGACAATGACGATTGATAGAATTGTTCGCTCGCAGTCGACGCTTGCCGAGGCGATGAGCCAGGCGAATCGACTTTATTGATCGTGATGGGATCGGATTCGGATGTTGATGATGAATGTGTTTTACTTTTCGGTTTTTCTTTGATTTTAAAACGTTTCTGTCGACGTAGATAACAACCATTTTCGAACATATTGCCACTATCGGGATGCAAAGTCCAATAAGAACCTTTGCCGGGTCGATCGGCACTTCGTGGTACTTTGACGAAACAATCGTTGAACGACAGCGAATGTCGAATTGAATTCTGCCATCGTTGTTGATTTTGTCGGTAGTAAGCATAGTGATCTTGAATGTATTGATAGATTTGAGATAAAGTACACATACGTTCGGGAGAATTGGTGATCGCATGAGCGATTAAAGATATGTAGGAAAACGGAGGTTTCGACGCTGCATAACGTCGTGCATAGGCGAGATTTGATGATGAATTTGCGGCGGGAATCGATTGTGGAATGGCGGAAGAAGATGTTTGAAACGATGGATTCGTTGTCGATGACCAGAGTTCATCGGTAAAATAAGCGGATGGAATTGAATTCATACTATTCGACAACTTTTTTTTTTGTTCGAAATGATTTGCAAAGAGAATGTGTAATCGATTGGTTAAGGATGTATGTGTATATATATATATATATACGTAGATGGATGTATCTATCTATCTGATTGCTGTGTTTTTCTTCTCTTATTCTTTATCTTTCTCGCCCCTTCTTCTTCCGGATGACCATCATTAACGAAAAGAACAAGGTCAATTGGTTAAAAAACAAAATCGTGTATGTCTCGTCATTTTAGTCAACAATTAGAGAACAAATCTCCAAGATAGTTAATCCATTTGTGATGAACAACGAAAAGATTATCGTATTCGTACCAAAATATGTTCGACTTCTTGAAAAAAAAGAAAGAAACTCTATTTCCACATACGTATGATCTTGTTCTCAACTTCCTCGTTTTTTTTTGCTTGACAAGAAAAGGCATGGCTCGTATTTCAGGTTAAGCAAACATCTAAATATGAGACTTTTTCATCGTATTCTGAATTAAATTTCTTCGTTTGCTTCCGATTCAAATTTAGTGTCAATAGAGTGAACCAATGAAATAACCTTGGTCATTCGGTCAACAATTTATTTCATAGCAAAAAACAAAATATGAAATATGAAAAAAAAAGAAAGAAAGACCTAGGAGTTGTTCTCTTCATATTTTATTTATATGTTCCAACAGCTTGCGATGGATCGATTGGCTGTTGAGTCTGTAGATTCGGTTGTTGTTGTAAAGTCATCGAAGTTAGTTGTTTACCAATTCGATCATGAACCTGAATGAATATTTCAAAATATCAAAAATATCAAATCTGCTGATTTGTACCTCCATGTATTTTGCTACGCAACGATCAATACAAATCGATTCGCCTTTAGTTAATTCGGAATCTTTATATTTGGGCTTGACACATTTTTGATGACACGCAGTCGTCATTCTCTTATAAAGATCTTGCATCATTTCGATTTCAAGTTCTCCAGCTGCTTGTAAATGACCGGCACTAAGATCAGCTGCCATTGCGTACAAAAAGAACAATGTGTTATCTTAAAATCTGTAATTTAAAGTCATTTCATCCTAACCGACATCGTTTTGTTTTGTTTTTTTGTTTTGTTTATACAGAATGACAAAAAAAAAGAGAAAATTGAACAAGTTAAGATTAAACATGAGAGCAGAAAAGACGAGAAAAAAAATATGTATAAGAGAGAATAATAAACACAGCGCAGAGAACAGAGATAATCACTGTATTTTTTGTTTGTTTTTTTAATAAACATTAAAAAAAATAAATTTTTTTATCAAGAAAAGAGATTAACGAACATTTAAGTGTTGTTTTGAAGATCTTGCGTGCACAGGTGGTGGTTGCCATGGTTTAGGAGACGGAAGATCTTGGATTGGAGTAAATCGAAAGCGTGCTTCGAAATTATAGTCGTAGGCGAGAGCACCAGGCGTACTCGATGGGTCAGATCGACGGTCAACTTGAGAATGATCAATAAAATCTGATAGTCTTCGATGCGTGACGTTGTTCGACATTGGCACAACACCTCGAGGAGGTGGTGGCGGAGGCGGTGGAGGACCGTTGTGATTGAACGGTCTCGAATTTCTCGAGATATTACTATCGGAATAAGCGTGACCATTGTTCGATGATGAATATGGTGGCGGAGGCGGTGGCGGTGGTGCACGGCTGATTTTTGGTTGAGTATGATTGGTCAGAGACGACGGTGTGATCGATGTTTGGCTCAACCGAGGTTTGTTGTCGTTTGAAGGCGGTGGTGGAGGAGGCTCACGAGGAGGAATTCGAGGTGCTTGATGGGTGAAACTTCGTCTTGACGAACCATCATCACCTAATCAAAAGAAAACGAAAGTGAAAATGAACGTGTTTCTTTTTCGAGAGAAGAAATTCGTACCACCATTCCGAGATTGTTCAATTGAGTTCATTCGGACCACTGGCTGATTCGCCGGTGGCGGAGGCGGTGGTGGCGGCGGCGGCGGTGGAGGAGGAGCAGTATTAACTTGTGGAATGGATGGTTTTCTAACTTTGTTCGGGCCCGATGCACTTGCTGGCCGGAGAATTGCTTGAGTGAGGAGATTCGGTGTAATATGTGGAGCTGTGCCCGGTCGGTTATTATCAGTGACATTTGTTCGAGGCGTTTTTTGTGTTTGAATATTCATATTGATATTGTTACTAAGATTATTTTGTAAATTATTTGAATTATTTGTTGAGTTTCCGACTAATGGTGCACTTCGATCGTTGGTAACTGTCTTTTTAAGACCACCTTTTTTAAAAGTGCCAATTTCGTTTAATAAACCCGATCGATTGACACCACCGGCCATCGGTGTTGACGCTTGTGGCAACGCCGGTGGTGGAGGCGGAGGCGGAGGTGGCGGCGGTGGTGGTGGCATCTAAAAGATGAGAAAAACTCTGAAATTCTGTTAAAAAGCCTGCGTAGTAAGTATATTGAAAACTAATCTAACACGTGCATTTGTTTCATCCAGAACGAATAATCAAATAAAACAGCCGTACATAAAAACGAAAACGAGAAAAAAAAACGAACGAAAGAAAGAAAGAAAGGAAACAACAAAATTATATCGCTGATAGATTCATGATTTTTTCGTTCTTTTTTCTGTCCTATTATGATTTACGTACTAGTCAAACATTCGATTTGCAGATTTGTTCTTTATCGAAGGGATGTAGTAGTATCAAAATAAAAGAAATAGGAAGAGAGAGAGAGAGAAGAAAAAAAAGAAACGTTGTATATAAAATAACGCAGATAATATTCATAAAGACTGTTCTTTCGATTGACGAATATAAAATACTGTTCGAACTTATCCCTGAAAGTAATATTAGAATGAATAAGAGACTAAATTAGTACAATTGAAGACGCATGAAAGAGAAGCAAAAGAGAGACTGATTTGTTTTCAGCACGGTATCACAACATATTTTAGAAACGAAAAACAAGAAACGAAACACACACACACACAAAAGAACTGGATAATCTTTGTTTTTTTTGAGCTCATCGAAGTCACGCAAATTTAATTTTGATTTAAAGCTGTTGTTGTTGTTCAGGAGCTGAAAGATCTTGTGTTGAATATTTCAAAACTCCCATATCTAATTGATGTTTAGTTGGCTGTTGGCGACGTTCTTTTCGTCGTTGTAAATAGGGTACAGCAAATAAGATTGCTCCACTGAGAACAATGGCGCCACCGAATATCAAATACGGCCAAAGATAGGGTCGAGGCAATTTTTCGAATGCGTCTCGCATTGCTCCGCAAATCGGCGTGCCAATAGCTACAGCTACGCCTTGAAATAATAGAAGAACTCCGAAAGCATCCGATAGTTTATCAACACCAACTAAATCTACGATCACAATCGATGTTAAACCAACATAACCTCCGGAGAAAAAGCCGAAAAATCCAGCGTAGAGCATATGTGTAAAAACTAATTCGTTACAAAACGGTGCGGCTATTGTTGCAAAACCTGCAATGATTAAAGTTGTATTGTATAACATCAATCGATTGACCTACGAAACAACGAAGAATAAATATGTTTTTGTAGAAAATCATTTCGTTTTAGTTTTTACCCATTTTTGATCAGCTAAAAATCCGATAACAACACGGCCGAAACAATTGGCAATGCCAATGGTCATTAGAGGCCAATGTCGGTAGTTGGCTGGTACTTTCGCATCTTTAGCAACATCATTTGCAAAATTGTATGGAACGTTAAAACCCAAACTCGTGAGAAAATTCGAAATAGCAAATAGAGCAAAAGCTGCATCGTACAACAATTTCAAATCGATTTGTTCGGCAAGTTTAGCCAGAAATGATTTCTTCGTCTTCTTTTGTTGATCTTCACTTGTGACGACGATTTGTCGATGATATTCTTCGCTATCTTTTTCAAACATTGGAATTTGATGTAAACTGCCTTGTAAAAGTGCGTCTTTTCGTTCTTTGACAATCGTTGGTTCTTCTGTCGAGATTTGTTCATTCGATTTCGTTAGACTTGTGTTCTTTTTCGGATAGATTTCAACGTCATTCTTATTTAAGTCTGAAATTGAATGACGACGTTCAGGTACAAGTGCATTTGTTGCTGCAATTTCTTCCAATGGAACATCTCTGTAATTTATAAAAACAAAATTCAATTTTTATCTTTTTTTCTATCAACTCGATCTACTTGGGCAATAATTGTTTTTGTTGTTCCTCGTTACCAGCATTCAAAAGTTTTTGTTTTTTCGCTTGAGCACGTGCTTTACGATCAACACGTCGTATTTCACTTGGTTCTTGTGGTAGTGGAATCTAAAAATTTTAATTTAAAAACCTCTTATCATCAATTCTACAATTTCATTACCATTAAAGCTCCAAAAAGGATACAAACGAAAATAATACCAGCTTCCAATAGAAGAGCACCGATGTAGCCGAATGACAGAGGTGAATCAATGATATAGGGCATGATGGCTGGAAAAGCGAGTGTGCCTAAACCAGAACCACAAACAGCAATGCCCATCGCAGTTGAACGTTTTTCTTCGAAATAAAAACCAACGGAAACAATAGCTGGTAAATAAATTAAACCAAAGCCAACACCTATGCAAACGAAAAATGACATTTTACTAGAAAAGAAATCGAATTGATTTTGTTACCTCCGATAATACCAATGGCAATATAATAAACCCAAAGATTAGCAAAAAAGTAACTGATAAAGAACCCAAGGGCAGCTATACAAGCTCCTACGATTGTCACTTTTCGACAACCATATGTATTCGTAAAGACAGTGGCAATTGGACCTGAATAACAATCATTTCAAATCCAATTCTCATATTTTCGAAATTTACCTGCTCCTAACGTGACAGCAGGTAACATTCCAAATATCGTCGAAACTGGACCTCGAAGTTTATCCAATTTCGACATCATTGGAGCTAAAAAGACTTCACCCATTGAATATGTAATACTATTCAAATAAAAACAAAACATTAAAAATGATTTCAATTGACAACATTTGTTTGAAACTCACCCATCCATAATGAAATGGATCATAAACGATGCGAAGACGATGACCCATCCCCATCCGCCATCCGGAACGACTGCTCCGGGCACAGTACTTTTTGTATTTCCACCGCTCGTCATTTTTCAATATTATTCCATTCTGAAATAGAAATTATCGCAGCTGCTATTCGCATTAACATCGAAAAAAAGAAAATTAACAAATGAATCCTATACGAAAACCATTTGCTGCCTTTATAACAGAACAAAAAAGAACGCAGAAGGACAACAATAGAAAATATGTTTCGGGTATTTTTTTTTCTTTCACATTTCTCCCTTCTCTCTTTATCATACATTCTTGCACGTCATCAACAAATAAACTTTAATCTTTTATTTAAATTTCTCTCGCAATCTATGCCAATATTCCACAACTGGAATCAATGATTCCCATAAGAATTTATAACCATATTTCACATAAAAACTAAAAACATTTCAAAAATCGAATATGTAATTACATATTTGCGTTTTATCGACTTACATGCCGAAGAGAACGCCACCTAAATGTGCTGAATGATCGAGATAACGCCATTGCATGATTGTACCGACAAGATCAAAGCACACCATGGAGATAAGAGCCTAAACAAGCCGATGTTTTACATGCAGAATCGAAATGGAAGATTTTACACTCTTAGCAGAAAATGTGAAGAACGGAAGAAATATAAGCGCGAGTCGAGCATCGGGAAATTGAGTGCAAATTGCGCCTAAAATAGCCATGATCGAGCCGGACTAAACGAAATGAATCCGTTGTCGAAGGAAATCAATTGTTTGAGGTCAAAGAACTCACTGCTCCGAGAGAAATATTCGGAGTTTTGGTAACGATTTTGAAAACATAACTTAACCATGATGATATGACGCCTTCAGATTACAAAATGCTGACATACAAATTGAAATTTTATCTTATCTTACCGCCCGAAACAAATACGGCTGAAATGAAAAAGAAATTATCAGTAAATGTTTTTTTTTCTGTGTTTCTCTATTACCACAGAATTGTTCTGGTCCAAGCATGCGTATAATCGGATCGCTAAACGACCATAAAACGTACATATTACAAAAGAAATGCAAACCATTGTAATGGCTAAATGTTGACAAAACCATCGAGCTCAGATTTGCTATTAGATAGATTCAAGTTGAACAGATAGAAAAACGAGAAATTTGTGAAAACATACGTTTAAATGGACTCGATGTGAAATATTTTAACATGAATGGTTCGAATTTCTTGACTCGCCAAGCGAGAAAAACGAGCAGATTCAGACCGATAATCGTTCCAATGACTCGTTTCGGTTCGGACACATCTTTCCAAATATTTTTCAACTAAAAATATTCTTATTCTTCAAAGATCATTTTCAACTACAATACTTGAGTCGAAAGTTGCTTAGAAACGTCTTTCGATTGCCAACGTTCTCGAATTGTTCGAACTTTATGTCGTTGCTTTTCATATTGCCAAATGGCACAAGTGACAAATGAACAGCCAACAAACTAGACAAAAATAAAACGAAATCTATCTGTCGAATCAACGAAATGAACGACCTACGCCTAGTGTAAATACAGTCGGTCGAATGAGTAAACGACTTGGATGTGGTTCAGTTTTCGGTTCAACACGTAAAACATTCGATTCATCGAAATTTTTTATCGATCGACGCGATCCTCCGGAGAGTTTCGTGCGAAATTGTCGAATCAATTGAAGATTATTGGTCAGTGAAGATTTGTTCGTCGGTGTGAACAGACATTTAGACAATCTTAACCACATCAGACAAAATCTTTTATGATTCGAATAAAAGTCAGTCGAGCTGATGCAAGGACATATATATAAAAGAAAATAAATAATAAATAAAAATCATCAATGGCTGACAGATTTTATTGGCGAATAAAAGCAACTAATCAAAGAGTTTCGTTACGTTGAGTGAAGTTAGGTGAACACGAGCGACATCTGAGCTCATCAGAGAACTCAATCAGCATTCTCGAGAATAAATGTGAAGGCCTTCCGTGTTCGTAATTGTGTCTCTCATTAATGAACAGAATGGTCAATTTGACTACACATGGCATTTGGAAAAATCTCAAGCGCTTTCTGTCTTCTCTTATTGACTTTTATAAGCATGACAACGTATTTACCGATTTTATCTTTTTTTTATAGACGTGATATAAGGCCACTTTTCTGTCGAGATAAAGGAACTTTTTTTTTTCTTTTCGAAATACGACATCGAGCAAAAACAAAGAACATGCCGATAGACAGGTAAGAATTGTTGCAATAGGATGAAATAAGAAAACAGAATGTCAAATAGATCTCGTAAGATCGAACAAATGAAAATCGAATCGCAATTCGAATTACCAAGAGAAAGTTTGAAAAGAAAACGATGCTGTACTGGTCAGTTAACTAATTGTTTTTTTTCTTATACACTGAGATTGAATTTGTTCGAGATATTTAGACATTCCATGTTGTCTGTTGTTTTTAATATTTATTCTTGTATTTGTTGCTCTAAGTGTATTTGCGTTTATCGAAGGTAGATTATTCGAAGATAAGAAAAGAGTCAAAGGATTTAATTGTAGGCGATCCAAGACAATTGATTCATCCAACGGATAGTCAAGGAAATCTTTGTGGAACAGGAGATTTTGCATCGAAACCGTATGTTTACTTTTTCGATTGGACAAAATGTATCAAAGGTTTAAACGTCGGAGCTGATGTTCTCAATGGTCGGCCATTTGTCTGTCCGACAACACAAGTCTGCGTTGACAAATGTCCGGATAGCACTCAATATTACGAATTTGACAATTATTTTGATCACCGTGTGTGCACTTACGATGTCACACCTACGAAAGACACTTATAGAGATTTAGTTGAACAAGGCAAATGCGCAACTTATGTCATGGACAGTAAACCGTTGTTTGGCCGATGTGTACCGAAATATCTTGAGAATCTAACGAATTCGATTATTCATGGATCAGGTGGAAATATTAATGAAACAGTTCGTGATTCCGATGGAAATCCATTGAATGGAACTAAACTTGAAGAGGCAAAACTCATTTTCACTAAATTCGTTTTGAAATTTGCTTTCATCATTGATTAATAGGGTGTCAAATATCTGGTTGATTTGCTCAATCTAAGACAAATCGGTGCTTTTCTTCTCGAAGATTTCGCCATTTCCTGGCAATACATTCTTCTCGGTTTATGTTTATCAGCTATCATCTCCGTATGATGAAAAATCTATTCTCACATTGACTCGATTTGTTTGATTTAGTTCATTTGGATTGTTCTTATGCGTTGGTTAGCTAAACCTATCGTTTGGTTGGCAATTGTTTTATTTATTCTGTTGCTTGCAATTGGCACAGGTCTCTCGTTTTTCGAGTTCGTTCAACTTCGAGAAAAGAACGACAATGAAATTGTCAAAGAATTCAAATTCGTTGCCGACGCAAACTACTATCGAAATTTGCCATTAACTTGGTTAATTCTCGGCATTATCTTAGCGCTAATTTTGATAATTTCACTTTTAATTCTCTTGGCTTTATTCAAACGTCTGCGTATCGCTTTAGCTATTCTAACTGAAGCATCGAAAGCAGTTGGATACAATTTTTTCAGTCTTTTCTGGCCGTTTATTCCGTTTCTACTTCAAATCGGCGTTTTGGCTTATTGGGCGGTCCTAGCTGTTTATTTATCCACAGCTGGTCAGCCGATCTATCGAGTTGCGTTCAATGAAACCATTGAAAATGCGACACATGATGCTGGGCAAATTTGTGACCCGAAAAAATGGAATAATTCCGATGGAAGCAAAGGCGATTGCGTGTTTTGGGAATACGGATACGATCCCGATCTTGATTTAGATAGTATTTTAAACGGTAGGAGAACGAATGACAAAAGAATCGATCCGTTTTATTTGAAAACTAGGCACGGGAAAACATTTCGAAGCGTTTATTAGTTTTGTTAATCAAAATCAATGGCTTCCTCAATTGTTTGCAGCGTTTATGTTCTTTTGGTTGACAGCATTCGTCATTGGATTTGGTCAATTAGTTCTCGGTAGGATTTGTTTGATTTTGTTTTTACACGAGAATTTCTTATTGATGTTTAGCTGGTGTCTATGCACGTTATTATTGGGACCGAAAACGACTTGGTTGTCTCTGTTCCTCATTACTTCAATCGATTTTTCGTGCGTTTTTCTTGCATTTTGGTACATTGGCTTTCGGTTCATTGATAATTGCGATTGTCAAGCTGATTCGTCTTCTTCTCGAATATATACAAAAGAAAGTCGAGAAGAAAACGGGTAAAATTGCTCGTTGTCTGTTCTGTTGTTGTCGTTGTTGTTTATTTTGTTTGGAAAAATTTCTTAAATTTCTCAATCGAAATGCTTATATCGTCACAGCTATCTACGGCACAGGTTTTATCACGTCAGCACGTCGAGCTTTTCACATTATCACGTCGAATCCACTTCGACTTTTGGTCATCGATAAAGTTTGTGATTTCTTAATCTTTCTCGGCAAAATCTGCATCACCGTCGGCATTGGAATTCTCTCGTTTTTCTTCTTTACCGGACGTTTTTCATTCGCAAAAGATCATGTACCTGAATTGCACTATTATTTCATTCCGTTAGCATTGATTATCATCGGAACATACATCATTGCAACATGTTTCTTCTCGGTTTATTCAATGGCTGTTGATACTTTGTTTATCTGTGCGCTGGAAGATTTGAGATTACAAGACAAAAATTCGAGTCACGAATTAGTTATGCCCAAAGGACTGAGAAAAGTGTTTAAAAAAGAAATCAAAAAATAAACTCGAACTTGTAAAGAATTTTTATTCTGCTTTTTACATTAATACGATAAGTCGATTTTTATTTATTGGCGATTTTTTTTGCTTTTAAACAATTACACGATTAAAAACAAGAAAAAAAAACAATATATACGGAAGTTTATGAGATCGAATGGAATGCTTATTTCAAGAATCTCATCAGCCATTTGCTCTAAGCCAAGCCAAGATCTTCTAAAACACTTCGTTTCTCTTCCAATTCTTCCTAAAATTCAAAAATAAAATCAATTTATGTCTCAACAAAAAAAAATCATCTTGTCAATCGCAAACAAAGTCCTTTGTCATGCAAAAACTGTCGGTTTATTAAATAATTCGTCGAAAAAAACAAAGAAAGAAACACAACATGCGATTATCTGTTCGTCAATGTTCTATTCAAATCCGTATTCATCGATTAGACCCTGAGAACTCTCTCCCTAAAAAACAACAGACGAAAATTGAAAGCTGAAAAAGCAAAGAAATGCGCGAATTTCGAGAGAAAGAGAACGAAGAAATCAAAAGACAGAGAAACAATATCAGGCAACTCCGTTTTCGTAGAGCAATTCTTGAACATAATCCGCCTAAGAAGAATATGATTTGATCGGAAAAACCCTCGATCCCGATTCGATTCAATGCGAAGGACTTACTTCTTGAATAACATCTTGATCGTTGACAGCTTTGAGAACACTTTTTTTACTTGTCTCTTGAATTTCGCCGCCGAGAATGAATTCATCGAAGATGAAATACGCTTTTTCAAAGTTAAAGATAATATCCAATTCACAAACCTAAACACAATTCGAGTTTTAATTTCACGAAAACAACGAAGATTGAAATCGAATTTACACTTCCGAAATATTTGTCGAGCAATTCGACGTAACGATGAATTGTCTCCAAAGTTAACAATTCATTATCATCTTGTTCAATTCCACAACAAAAATATAAACTTGCATATCTAAACAAACAAAACACCGAATTCAGCAAACAAAAAATCTCAAATTTTTCTCTCCCTACCGTTTATAAACAATTTTCAAATCTTTCCATTCTAAGAAACTACACATTTTCGGCTTTCGTGATAGGACAGCTGCAATGACTTCTCGCGTAATCTTCTTCTTGCTCTTCTCTGTTTGAGATGTGTACCATTTTTGTAGTCGAAGTTTACCTTGTCGACTGAACAGAAGAATAAATTGCATCTAAATTTACATAGCAGACGAATTCGAGACCTTGTCCGACACAAATCTCATCAACCTACCATCTTGAACTCGAGTTTTTTTCTTTTTTGTTGCAAATTTTCTATCTGAAACAACTAATATGAGTTTACTGTTTGAAATAAAATCTTTTTCATTTTTCAAAAAACACGCACGCGCAAATACAAAGAGAGAAAAATATTCTAAACAGCTGTCATTAGTCTGCTTCGGAAAGGAGGCGGCGGAGGAGGAGGATTATTATTATTATTATTCGAGTTCGCAGTTGAATAATTCGAAGAGGACGACGTTTGAGGTAAAGTCGAGTTCGATGACGACGACAATGTTGGCGATCGATGCGGTTTGATTTTCGTAAAAGCTGATTTCGAACTATGATGAAAAGGAACGACAAACCGAAATTGTCCGATTCCGTCTGATTTCGACAGATTATCATAAACTGTCGGCTCGTCATCGAGCTCATAGAATCGTCGTGTTCGTTCAATTGTTATCGGAATATCGTAAACTCGAGTCGAGTCAATTCGATCATACGGTTGAAAGTCGACTTCTTGTTGAGATAATCGACGTGGCAACGGACACGGCCGATCACGTTCATCGTCTTGAAAAACACTCTGCGAACTTCCTCGAATTTCAACGTATTTCGACAGTGTGTTCAGTAATCGTCCCATTGTGTAAATATGATTGCCTCGGATGAAGATTTTCTCGTTGTTTGTCTTGTCAATTAACGCAAATTGAATATCACGAGTTCGTTCTTCGGGAAATGTCAAACTGCAATTAGTCAAATCGTAGATATGATCGGTTTGATCGCTTAAACGTGACTTATGAATACGAAAACATCCGTCAATAATCGTGCAGTATTTCGTCACAAATGAACGATTATCGAATGACAGAACGAGAAAACCTGAAGGAGAGAAGAGAGATTTTGATGATTGTTGTTTTCTCGTTTGTTTTTTTTGTTGTTGTTGAAATTACCGCGTAATTCGTAGTGTTTACGAGATTTATCATCGATGCCGGTCACATTCGCCATCTGGTCGAGAAAATGAGAAACTAATTGACCTTTTTTTCGACTTAATTGAGCGAACATTCGCCGAGCATTTCGAGAAAATGTTTTTACATTTCGACGTGTTTTGTGAGTTTCCTTTTTTGCTGATGTGATCTGTCGAAATGCCTTTTCAAAATCAATCAACAATCTCATTCATCAATTCAAACCGCAATTCTCATTTACTTTCAACCATCGATTCATTTCAACTGGATCGTTCGACCGAACGTAAATCGCCTCGGCGAGTCCAATTTGCAAGGCAAGACATTCGGTTTTATCAATCGTTGTTAGTTGAATCTAAATATTCGAACGTGAAATGATTCGAAATGAACGCGGTTTGATTACTTTCGCATTAGTCATATCTGACAACCATAATGGTGATGAATGAACATCGGTTTGTTGTCGTGTTTTTTGATCAACTGAATAACAGATTAAATCATAATTATCGAGAATATAATATCGCCATAGCCAATTATGATTTTTATCGTAGGTTAATAAAAGACCTTCGGCTAAAACATTTGACAATGATGAAGATGTTGTGGTTGTGGTGGTGGATGAACGCCTTTGTTCGGTCGGATCTTTTTCTTCGGACAATGTTTTCGAACTTTCAATGTCCCATTGATGTTCCTCGTCTTCATCAGTAAAATCATCACTTTCGTTATCGATTAATGACGTTTGTTGATTGGTGATTTGACTGTATTGATCGAGTTTATCGAGATACATCGTTGCTATCTGTCGATGAGTTAAATCGAGATTTGTACTATTTGACATAGAACGAAGAAAATCTTCGAGACCAGGAAGAAGTTCTACGCACACGAACGAACATTCATTTCAATGGATTTGTTATTTTTTAACTTACCATTGATATTCGTTGAAGAGATCGACGCCATTCTTTGCTCGATTGTATTTTTACATCACTTCGTCGAGTTTGTTTGGCTCTTCAATTGTCTACAAACATCATAATGATGTAATCGTGCAAGAAAATAGGATCCTATTGCCTCGTCGTTTTCTTTTCTTATCAATTTCAAATCTCTTTTTATGAATTCATACGATATTGACCTTCGTTTTAGCGCACAACTCACTCACTTACTTCATATGCTTCGTCAAGTCGACAGAATAAACCAAACGAAAAGAAGAGAAAGAGAGAGAGAAAAAGAGAAAGGTGTATATCTATGCATCTCCTTTTTTTTACGTGTGTGTGTGTGTTCACACTCTTGAAGAGAGAGAGAAGAAAAGAAAATTGTTTTATCTGAAATCTAATCCTTTCGATTCGTTTTCTTTTTAATGATTCGTATGATTTATTGTCTCTTTTAGCTAGATTTCATGTCGATCAAACTATTCTATTTGTAGACTTTCGATTGCATTATAAAGCAAAAGTCAATGTTTCAATAGACGCATGCTGTCTGAGTATCTGTATACAATCTAATCTCTCCTATACATTTTTTTCCTCAATCTAAAACAAAAACCGCCGAACGACTCTCGTTCGTTCTCTTCACACATACAAAAAAAAGAACTCCAACTGACATAGTTTATCTTTTTTTCTCTCTCTCTCTTCTCTGAATAATCAGTGTAAAAATGACTTTATTGTTAATATAGAAATGACCTTTGCCTGACTAATCGAATATAAACAAATCTGTATATGTCGAGTATGTTATAACGCATACGTACACGTTCACCACAAATTGTCATTGTCAATGCGAGTGCATTAATAGAAATTGTTCACCTTGCTGGGATTATATAACGAAGAATAAATTATTTCTTTTCTTTCTTTTTTTTCATCTAAAAAACCAAACAGAGAACGATGAAATCATTAGTTATATCCTTTCACCACCTTTTTTTTTGCCTTTCAAAAAACCAAAAACATGAAAATGAAATAGTAAAAACTAGAAAAAAAAACCGAAAAAACCAAATCTGCTGTTGAGCGTTTTAAAACGTGTATCGCATTTGCTCGGTGAAGCCGAGTTTTTCTAAATTAGGCAAACATGCAAATTTAATCATCGGCGGTGGTCCACAAATGCAAATTAAAACATCATCACCGGGTGGTGGCATATGTTCTCGCAACATGTCTTCACTGATAAAACCTTTCGAATACTTCCAATCGTCGGTTTCGCGATCGATTGTGTACCAAAGTTTGAATCGATCGGAATTCGAGGCGGCTAATTGCTCGAGTTCGTCACGTAGGAGAATGTCTTGTTCAGTTTGATTGGCGAATAGAAGCCAGATTTGTATGTCAACGCGTTGGCCAGGTACAATCGAGCTTTGTTCTTTGAGAATTTCATTTAAAATTTGATACATCGGCGTTATGCCGGTGCCACCAGCGATTAAACCGAGTTTATGAACACGACGACTGACGAATGGGTCGGGTTTTCGAGCACGAATATCGAAGATTCCGTTGTCTTTGTAAATCAAATTGCCTGATGGACCACTAACATCAATCGCATGTCCAATGGCAAGTTTATCGAGATATTGAGTCATTTTACCATTTGGATAGACTTTAATGACGAGATCGAAATAACCTTGATTATCATCGGAGGTTGTTGGTGTATATGGTCGTTTGACTAGTTCACCATTGATATGAGTTGTTAAGTAAATATGTTGGCCAATAGGCAGACCGAGAACATGTTTAGACGATGGAAGTTGAAAACGAAAACGTCGTGTATCATGTGAAATACTTTCTTTATGAGCTAATGGAAATGAATATTTAATATCAGGATTTTTCAGAGCAATAATCACATTCTTTCGTTTCGATTGTTCGGCATTATTTGATTGATTTTTATTTTTTAAGAAAAAAAATATCACAACCGAAAGAATACCAACACCACCGAGAGCAACCAATGCTGATGTATCAAACGACATAATATTCGTCTCTGTTTTCTTTTTCTTACTGGAGAATAGAATCTAAACGAAAATAAAGAAATAAGTGTGTGAGACACAAGAATCTGGTGACAGATGTATTTATTTTAAAAACATGTAAAACATAAATGAAAAAAATTGTGGAGGAAGGAATGAATTATTTGAGTCATCCCTCATGCGTGCTTTAATCACCAATCAAAAAACGAGGACAAACGATCAATAGGATGATGATAGAGGGCCAGCTAGGTCATTTTGCGATGATTTCATATTCAATGAATCGTTTGACAAGTTTTAATGTATAATAAAAATGGATCATTTCCTTGTTCATTGGTAGAGATTTGTTCAACAATTATTTTCAGGATTTATGTTCTTTTTCGGTAGTTAGGTCTGAATGATTATGAGTACTTGAGAAGGACTACTTCATAAATGTGTTTGCCACACGTTTATTTGAGTCCAATCCTTGAATCCATTCGAGTTATAAATTTTTACACAAAAAAAATGAATTAATTATGTCAGAAATACACAGATGACCATAAGCTACCATGAAAGATTTTTTACGAATCTATCTAGACCTAATACACATGAAATTCAGCCAATATAACACGATATTCATCAGTATATTTTTTCTTCATTTTATGTCTTTTAAAATTATTTGTTGGTTGCAATTCGTTCTAAACTAAAAGATTTAAGAGTGTACAAATATTTCCTTTCATTTTTTCCGGAGAAAATTCAAATCAAGAAGAAGTCAATAAAGCTACAGTAAATCTTAAATAAAACAGTCATACAGTCGATGACGGTCAAAACCAAAATTGAAAACTAACTGATCGCTTCTCAGTATATACATCCGTTTCAGAAAGTATTTCCAAAACTAATGTGATAATGATCCCGAATATTTTAATTCGCTACTTCTCATCCATACTTTTTTTTACCATAAAATACATTGAAAAACGCGACATCACTAAAAAAACAACCATACTATGTATGTTTCATCCAGCTAATGCCATGGCAATCAAACACATTCGTTTGATTACTCATCTACTAAATGCTTCAATCATTCTTCTTCTTTTCTTCCCAGAATTTTGTCATTCATCTTCACATATTTACGTCTATAACAGTGACAAAACCCAGTAACATATTTCATATATTTTCCTCTACAATTTGAACAGCAGCAGCAGCAGCAAACTTTCAGATCCTCAAGAATTAGTAAGCAAACACTAACCATAATCCTTTGTACATAACTAAATATATCAGTCACCTGACGTTGACGAAGATTATTTGTGTGCAAGATTCGCATATGAATTTTATGCACAAAACAGATTCTTCCCACTCGGCTTGACCCTGAGATCTCGATTTTTTCTAGTTTCATTCGAGACAATCCCGGGCTCACTGCTATCGAATATAACATTCTTTCATCTTCTCTGTCACTCAATTTTTCCCACAAAGCAATTCTTTGCATATTACCGATTCACAAACAATAATTACCTCTATTACTTTTTATAACAAATATTATTCCAGATTTGAAAAAAAACATGCCTTTATCAATTCATGCACTTCCCATAGATATAATCTATCGCATATTCGATCATTTGAAGCCAAAAGACTTATTCATCGCAGCAAACAATGTCAACCAACGACTCAATGCTATTCTCCATTCGTACCAACGATTCCAAGTAAACTTAACTAATATCCTAAATTCTTTTACATGCAAATTGTCACATGCGCATTTCAACAATATAATCCTAAAACGCTCATGTATGCCTAAATTTACTACCATCCTTTTCCACACTTAGTCAATTTTCTACTCCGAATAGACACTCACCATACTCGACCTCACATATAATAAAATCAGCACACAAGGTGCAGAAGCAATTGGTCAAGCATTACAAACAAATCGAGTGAGATAAATATTTGGTTTCTTCATATCAATCAGTTATCTTTTCTATTTACCTCAGATACTCACCACACTCAATCTCAGATGGAATGAGATCGGAGAGAGAGGTGCACAAGCAATTGGTAAAGCATTAAAAACAAATCAAGTGGGATAAATATTTAGTTTCTACATTTCGAGCAGTCATGTTTTGTATTTATCTCAGACACTCACCACACTCGACCTCACATATAATAAAATCGGAGATAGAGGTGTACAAGCAATTGGTAAAGCAATACAAAGAAATCAAGTTGGATAAATATTTAGTTTTTACATTTCGAGCAGTCATGTTTTGTATTTATCTCAGACACTCACCACACTCGACCTCACATATAATAAAATCAGCACACAAGGTGCAGAAGCAATTGGTAAAGCAGTACGAACAAGTCGAGTGAGATAAATATTTAGTTTTTTCATATCAATCAGTCAGGTTTTGTATTTCTCTCAGACACTCACCACACTCGGTCTCAGATCGAATGAGATCGGATATAGAGGTGCACAAGCAATTGGTGAAGCATTACAAAGAAATCAAGTTGGATAAATATTTAGTTTTTACATTTCGAGCAGTCATGTTTTGTATTTATCTCAGACACTCATCACACTCAACCTCAAGTATAATGGAATCAGAGATGGAGGTGCACAAACAATTGGTCACGCATTACAAACAAATCAAGTAAGATATATATTTCGTTTCTACATTTCGATCAGCCATCGGTTCTACTTACCTCAGACACTAACCACACTCGACCTCACATATAATAAAATCGGAGATAGAGGTGCAGAAGCAATT
>Ga0209922_101242_pt1 | contig 25402 bp, 35 predicted proteins | sample ThiBiot_500_biof_FD_183946 | JGI IMG/M metagenome (GOLD analysis project Ga0209922, IMG submission 183946) | Wastewater bioreactor microbial communities from Cape Town, South Africa - Thiocy_expt_500_biof (SPAdes) | ecosystem: Engineered > Bioreactor > Thiocyanate-remediating > Anaerobic-Aerobic ... | reverse complement strand
TAATGAACAAAAGAAAAAGAGAGAGAGAGAGAGAGAGCGCGAAAATGAAGAAATTAGAAAATATAAAAGATAGACGACAATGAATAAATAGAACAATTAGCTAATGTACACATGATGGTGTGTATGTGTACTGACTTTCTTGTATACATTGTTTTCTTTGGGCCATATTATACACAACGACGACGAGATGCAGAAAATAGACATGACTGTTATGTGTTTGCTATTGATTTGGTGGACAATTCTACTACATCTAGTGAAAATTATGCCAAATAAGCAAAAGACAGAATTGCACGAAAAGAAAAAGAAAATACACACCCAAAAATAAAAACAGACAGCAGAGCAACAGTAAAGATAGTAATTGAATGAGTAGAAAGAGAAAGAAAGAAAGATTAGTGATAAGAATTAATACGAACGATGACAAGAACAACAGTAAAATGACTAGAATTTTTCAACGAGAACGAGAATAGATTTGTTTTGAATGATAAAAGACTCAAAGACAATTGAAATTATGCATGTAATCGTTTACATATCGGTTTGATCGCTGATTGAATTGATATTAGGCGATTTCGAATTATTATTATTATTATTGTTTATCAAAGGTTTCTGTTGAGTAGTAGTAGTTGTTGTTGTCGTCGTATGATTTGTTGATAATGGATTGGAATTACTTGGAACAGATGTCATTGAAGTCATTCGTTTCGTTTCTGTATGTGGAATAGGTGTATGATCTGTTTTAACGACTGTTATTGTTGATGAAACTTGTTCGGCATTTGCCGATGGATTCGGTGACATTGGCAATGGTTGTTTAAGATTAACAGGTAAATCATCACGCAATGCACGTCGACCATCATTAGCATCATCTTTCGGTACTTCACCGCGTTCTAAACAACGCCAATCAGGATTTTGATATGAAAAATCTTTGAATTCATCTTGATTGATTGCTTTAACAATAACAGCTTCGATTGGCGTGAATGCAACGGGCATATTAGTAAAATCTTTATCAAAATTACTCGTATCACGTGGATTAACAACTTTAGGTTTAAACGGTGGTTTGATTTGTCGACGTTCCAATGCTTCCCAATCGAGTTTACCGGAAAAAAATGCGTGCCGTTTGATAGCTTCTTCGCCGCCTTGTGCTGCAACACAACCGAGTCGTTTCGCTGGATTTTTTGTCATAAACTAAAATAACACATCAAAACATTTTTTATGAGCAAAGTTATTTTTGTTTTTTGATTTTTACTGATTTAAGTATATGAACAGCTTCTTTCGATAACCAAACAGGATAGAGTACTTCATCACGTAGAATCGATTCGAATAGACTATCCTCATCATCAGCTTCGAATGGTGGTTGACCAGCCATCATTTCGTACATCAACACGCCTAATGCCCACCAATCAACCGAAAATGAATAATCAAGTTCTTGTAGAATTTCAGGAGCAATATAATCTAATCAAAGCAACAACAAAAAAAAACTCAACATCTTCACTCTCAAAAATAAAATAAATCCTACCTGGTGTACCGCAAAAAGTTGACGTTAATTTTCCATCGAATATTCCTTCTTTACACATGCCGAAACTAGACCAAACGAGAAATGATGATTTTCGAGGAAATTGTGAAAATTTAACTCACTCAGCTATTTTACAATGACCTTCGGAATCCAGTAAAATATTGTCGAGTTTGAGATCACGATAAATAACACCATGTCGATGGAGAAACATCAATGCTAATGTCACTTCGGATGCATAGAAACGTGCACGAGCTTCATCGAATTTTCTCGAACGTTGAATTTGAAACATTAAATCTCCACCATTAACATATTCCATGATGAGAAATAAACGTTCTTTTGTTTGAAAACTACAATATAATCCCGTTAGAAACGGATGTCGAGCTGAAAGTGCAAGAATTCGTCGTTCAGTCATTGTACATTCGACATCATCATTTTGAATAATTGCATCCTTATTGAGCACTTTTATTGCGAATACTTCACCAGTAATTTTATGTTCACCTAACATAACTTTACCAAATGAACCTTTGCCTAACATTTTCAAGAATTGAAATTCATCGATTGAATTCATATGTTTGCGTTTCGAAGAGAATTCGTCGGATGATGATGATGTCGCTGATGACGAAGGTGGAGGTGTCGTTTGTTTGCTTGCATTCGAAGCTGTTTGATGGGCTGACGATGCTAGAAGAAAGTACAACATTAAAATTCAAACGATCGATCACAAAAACTAAAACTTACTATCCAATTCACTTGGTAGATTTATCTAGAATACGAAATGATTATTTGTTTTCGTAATTGAAAGAAATTTCTGTACCATTTTTTGTGGTTCTGTATTGATATTTAAATCAGCAAGAACGGATGCTAATTTCTTCTTATCCAATCCGCAATCATTGGCAACGTTTCTTGTACAACGTTTGTGAACATTCAATTTGCATTCTTGATTTAAAACAGAGAGAGAGACAGAGAAAAATAAGAACAAATTTTTTTCGTTATCAGCTAACCTCGACATTGCATTCCTTGATTCCATGCACCCCATAGAAGTGATCCACAATGATCACAAAATGTAAACAATCGATAAGTATGTGCGACAAATCGATGTGGAACATTAATTTTAAAACGTTTTTCACGATACTAAATATTTACGAATCATGTTTTTTGACTTGGATTTGCAACTAAATCTCGTCTTACTTCGAAACAAGTTCGTATTCCTGGACATGTTGTGACGACAGATGCTTTACAACGTTTATGTATCACACATGTACAAACTAGAGAAAGAAAAAAAACGAGAGAATATTGAAATAGAAATCATAAACCCAATGAATATGAATCATGCATGACACGGAAACAACAAAACAAAATACAAATAGCTGCTGTTGTTCTTTTTTTTCGGGAGATTTTGCTCAAGACACAACAAAAGCATAAACTAATGGTAAATCTCCGTAGACAGATATGATTGTGATTGACAAGCAAGATATAATGTATAGTCTTACCTTGACATTGATAACCTTGTGTTCGAAAAATTCCCCTGAACAAAATGTTTTGGTAAATCTCATTTTTGTGACAAGTGTTTTTTTTTTATTTTCAAGCTCAGGATTGAGAGAGAGAGTGAGTTTTATGTGTGACTGTGTTTTGATGGAAGAGAGAGAAAATTCGAGTCGGCTTACCAAATAAATTCGGAACAAATTGAGCAAAATGTTGGCTGTCGAAAGAATGTTGCCATGAATTTATGTCCATTGATTTCATAAACACGACGTACAACTGCAAAACGTCGTTGAGCAAAAGCACGTTTGTTCTGTTTGAAATGTCGTTCATTATTCACAGCTAAAATCGAACAATTAGATTTGTCAATAAAAAATAAGAAAAAGTGATTTTGCCGTCATTTACTATCACTAAATTGTCCTTGTAATTCAATCGATATGTGAATTCTACCGACAGGTTCGAGATTGATCCAAATATCGCTTTTTTTATCATGAATATTTTCGAATTTAATCGTACAATCGGCAATGTATTCATCGGGCGGCAAGGCAGCATCATGAAAAATTGTAAAATGTAAATGTTGACCATGATGAACATCGCTCGTAAATTCTTCATTGTAAACAGGTGAATTGGTTTTTTCTTTTGTATGCGTACGTCCTACAGGTAGATCATCGATATCGATCGATATGTACGGACTAACAAATGCTAATGATGGATTTTGTGGAAAATATCGTGTTGAATGTTCAGTTGCACGAAGACTATCGGCTTCGATGACTTTCAAATGCATTTTTCCATCAAAAACAACCATGATTGTTTAATAATGAAGAAAACAAATTCTTCGTGTCGATATTTATTAGATCTGTATGTATTTTCTTGTTGTTTTTTCAAACGATATAGAGATCCGATAAAGATTAATCAAGAAAATATGAAGAACATTTCCAGCTGCTATATTGACAAGAGAAAGAAAAAAAAATAAACAACAACAAGAAGATGAAATGGAATACGAGCTGCCATTTTATTTTACTCATGGGAATACTCAACGACACAATTGTAAATCATTAGTTCATTTAGAAATTAACTTGAAAATTTCGAGAAATAGTTTGTGGATTTATGAAAGTTTTTTTATTCGAAATTTTATTTCACAAATAAATATTTTCTTTAATAAACAGAATTTTTAATTATTTTCCTAGATGTCACTAGATAGTTATATGTCCTTTGATTCTCTTCCTTGTCAATAAACAAAAAAAAATACTAAATCCGAATAGTAGTATTTGCATAGTTATTACTGTGTACCCAACACACATTCTCTTAGAACTTTACTAACGAAAGTTTTCATTGAAAAAAATAAAAGTAGAACAGTACATTTAATATATTTAGTGTACTAAATAAGCAAAAAGAATATAAAAACTGCAATTAGTAGTTTGTAAATATTGAAAAGCTGTAATTATACGAAGTGCATCTCTTATTCTGGAAATGTAAAGAAATAATAATTTCACTTGAATTTCAATGAAATGATATATCATCAATAAATTGTCATATATAGGTCAAATTCTTTATCGATATCGTTTAAGTCTGTAATAATTGCACTCAAATGAAACAGGCAGTGCCAATCTTTCCTTTTCTCTAATGTATTCATGAGTTCACTCCATGAAATTTATTTTGTCATATTTTAATTTGCAAAAGTAAAAATTGATTGAATAAACATAATTAGTCATTCTATTTTACTTCTTATGCACGACGTCGCTCATTGACATGATATTTATAAATAGCAAGTCTGATTTTAGTATGTTCTAATAGTTCTACAGATTTGTTAATGACTGCTATTAGGTTGTTTTTCATCTTGTGTGAATATGTAAACTATGCCAATGGAAATACTTATAGATAAAGATTAAATGGTTCCTAGAATTTTTCAAATTGCACTTGACTATTTCTGATATCCTAGGATAACAATGCTGCATGTAAATGACAGTAAAATTTTTTGAATACATGAAATTATATTGTGTCTGCTGAAAAGCCTTCTTTGTCATGATTTTTCTACTTCGTCAAATTAATTATTAAAAGAAGTTTATATATTTAAAAAAAATAAAAGCCTTCAGAAAAGTAGTTTTTATTTTCTCTCGAAGTGTGATAAACAATATGGATAATGGCGAGACATTTTACACTGTTATTGGTATCATCTATGTTTTCGTTCTTATTACAACAGCTGTATTTTCAGCTCTTACTATGTTAATATTTATGTGTAACTGGAAAGCTCATTATCGATCAACAACAAATCTCCTAATAATTAATTCTACAATTGCTTTTCTAACTTTTTCTCTTGCATTTTCGTCACAAATAACTTATTTATTTCATCCAAATGAACACGAAACGAATAATATATTGACAACATCTTGTCGTATACGTGGTTATGTTTGTTTAATTGCTTGTGTTGTTAAAACTTCAACATATCTCAGTCAAGCGTTTTCACGGTATTTTATTACTGTACTTAATCAACATCGACGATTACTTACCTTTCGTACACATATCATCATGATTATCATGAATTGGTTATATGGCATGATTCTATCTAGTCTAATGTTGATTTCACCGATCGCATTTCAATATGAAGTTGAATCACGTTTTTGTATTCTAACAGGAAAAATTTTCGGTACATCATTCACTTTGATGTGTCTAGCATTTGTGGTACCAGTTTGGATAATCATACTGCTTTATGGTTTGATTGTATGGCATATGACATGTATCGATCGAACTCGATTGAATGCAGCTTCTATAAAAAACAACAAACGAAATGTCAAAGTGTTTCAAAATATTCTTGTATTAATATTAATTGTTGTTGTAGGTGGTACACCATATCTAAGTTTGATTATACTGAATTGCATATTGACTGTTCCGTGGCCATTATATTCAATTTCGATTTTATGCATTGCATTTTCAGCATGCATAGAATCAGTTACGATATTCTTCACTAATGAAGACATAAGAAAGATTCTTTCAGCTAAAATGACCTATTGGCAACGGTATCATATACGAACTGCAATAGTACCAAGTGAAAGGACAATGCCGAATACAACAACAGCACGGATTCTACCAAGACTTTCATAATTCAATTATAAAATTATTCTTTTATTTTCGAAAATAAATGAGGCAAAGAAGTTAAAATAATACATAGCAAACTTATGAAAACTAGATATAAACATTAGTTGATTAAAAACGCAGAAAATTTAAGTAATCTGTTTGAGTGTTCTTGTGTTTGTCTCTATAAAACACTCAATCACCTGGAATGAAGTATTTTTTTACACTTTAATGTTTTTTTCTATTATCTACGAGTTGACACATCAGAATTTAGTTTTTTAACTTGCATTCAGTTCATTTTTAATCGAATGGGAAATGAAGAAATCTTTTATATCATAATCGGTATCCTATTTATTCTCGCAAATATTTTAACAATTATTTTCTCATCGCTTACTATTCTAATTTTTATCTTCAATTGGCATTTACCCTATCGATCCATACCAAATCTAATATCAATCAATTCAAATGTAACTTTTCTTCTTCTTTCTATCACGTTTTCATTTCAATTTTCATATCTATTTCATAAAAATGTAAACGAAACAAACAACGTCTCAACAATATCCTGTCGTACGAGTGGTTATATTGGTTTAGTTAGTTGTATTGCTAAGGTTTTCTCATATGTTATTCAAGCTATTTCTCGATATATGTCGACTGTTCTTAGTCAACATCGACAATTAATCACTTTTCGTGAACATATTATTATGATCATTATCAGTTGGTTATTTAGCATTATTCTATCAAGTTTAATGTTAATTTCACCAATCGCATTTCAATATGAAGTTGAATCACGACTTTGTGTTCTAACATCGAAAGTATTTCATACATCACTTACTATTATAATCATAGGATATATTCTACCTGTAAATATAATCATATTACTTTACTATTTGATCATAAGATATATAACACGTGCTAATCGAAGTCGATTGAATACAGCTACAATACAAAATAATAAACGAAATCTCAAAGTCATTCGAAATATTTTAAAATTATTAGCAGTTGGAATTATTGGTGGTGCACCTTATTTTTTATCAACTATCATCAATCGAATATCACAAACTCCATGGCCATTATATTCAATTTCAGTTTTATCTATCGTATTTTCAGCATTAGTAGAGAGTGCTACGATATTTTTCACAAATGACGATATAAAGAAGATTCTTTCGACTAAAATCTGTTGTTATTAACATTGTCGGAAGCGATAAAGAGAAGTCGTACTGATCGATACCGGTAGATATAGAATTCACATACAAATTAAAGACGAATAAATTATCAAAAATAAAATTGTGACAACTAAATGACTTTCACTTCTTCAATAAACTTAATTATATATTCATTATTCATCATCGTACGTGTCAACAAAAAAGAATTCTCTTCTCATTCTACGAGCAAATCGATGTTTTATTTATTTATTTTCAGAAGCCAAACAGCAAACGTCTAGAATTCTTATGTCAATTGTCTGTCATTGAACGAATGATTAGCCCATTAAGATCTCTCGTACATAACCACATTTGACAAATTCACTGAATTCTAAAAAACATGAAATTGTTATTGATTCTGCTTCGATTTGCATATTGATATATATTACCTTTAAATCCAATTCGATTATTTCGAGTGGCGAATGTTTGTCGAAGATGCTCATCTAAGAACATTTTTCGTTCAGACTTCATTTCATTGAGATTAAATGCACGAAGAAGTGTTAAAAGTGATTGAAATTCATCTTGTTCAACTGAACCATTGGAATTTTGATCGAATAAAAGATCAAATGTTGAACGAAGAACATATTCACTGATTTCAGCAGCATTATTAGCCAAAACAGGAGCAAGTAGATCAATAAAATGTTCGAATTTCATATTTAATAATTCTCAAAAATATAAATGAAATGATTCATTTCGTAAAAAAGGACAATAATCAATTTACTTTTCGAACGAATACGTTTTTGTGCATCAAGAAATTGTTTTTCAGTCATACGTAATCGAAAACTTTGACTTGGATTTGCTTGAAACCAGCAAAATTCCACTGAAAAACAAAAGAAGATTTTTCATAAAGTAAAAGAAGAATTTTTTTACGAACCTTCAACGATTCGTTTACCAATTGTTTTCACATATTTCGAATATTTATTGATTAATTCCGCGTTAAATAAAGGTGTTGTCTGTTGCAATTGTTGTTGTTCGGCAAGTACTTCGAGGCTCATATTTTTCTCGAATAACATTTTGATTTTCTCGTATGCGTTTATTATTTCCTTTCTCTCTCTTTTTTTCTTCCGTTCGCACCTAGTAGTTATCCGATTTAACGGACGAAAACCTATGAATATGCGTTGTTATATGATCACGAATACAAAGACAAAAGAAGAGAGAAAAAAACGAGAGACAGAAACAGAGAGAGAGAGAAGAGATCGATTTTTAATTCATTGTAAAGAACAGTTAAAAGTTCAATGATGAGAATGAAATATGATTTAATATCGCAACAATGACTCTTTGTCCACAGGGAATAGTTTATCGGTTGATTTTGAAAAGCAAATAATTGAATCAAGAACGTCAATTGTCTTTTTTTCTTTATCAAATTGTATTTTTCTTTTGAAATCAGATTCCTTCAAGCGTTTTACTTCTTTTGAATTCTATGAATATCAAATAGGATCAAATCATAATCTGAACTTTCATTCGTCTTTATCGAGTATATGTTTCATTCGTTTAGCACAAAGATACCAATCATAAATATAATCATATCGATAATTATATTGATGAAATATTGAACGTATATGCGAACGTATATAAACATAATCAGGTTTTTCATGAAATTTTAACGAATGTATATATTTATAAATAGTTAAATATTCATTAGGCAAATCAGAAAATAATTCTTCTGATGAAATATTCAGTTTTTTCATGGCAATCATTTCGTATTTTTTTCGTTTATCATTTATTTTCAAGCCCATCCAAGGTAGTTGACCTTTAGATAGATAAACAAGAATATACATCAATGATTCGAGATCATCACGACGTGATTGCTCGAAACCTTGATGAGTATAAACACCTGAATGCAATCAATCGAAATAACGAACATCTACATATCGAAAAACAAGTTTTACTTGCATAGCGAGCTGTACCAGTTAGACTTTTTCGTGTAATCATTGGTATATGTACGTAAGTATTCGGATCTCGATATTCTTTACAAAGGCCAAAATCAATTAGATGTAAAATATTTGCATTTGCTCCGAGACCCATAAGGAGATTATCGGGTTTTAACTAGACAACAAAAAAAACACAAAAACATTTTCGATCTATTCCAGTAAAACGAACATCTCGATGAATCACTGATTGTTCGTGAAGATGCTGAATACGTTGAATAGCTTGATCCATGAGCATCAAAACAGTTTTTCTCGTAAATTCTCGTTGACAAAAATTCAGTAGATCTTCTAAAGATGGTCCTAATAAATCCATAGTAAGAATAACAAAACCGTTCGCTTCAATTAAATCTCCTATCGATGGAAAACCGATGTCTATCGAGACGAAAAGACATTTTAGAAGAAAAAACAAACGAAAATCTATTTCACAATTTTGCATTCGTGCGAATATTTCTTGTTCGATTTTTAATTGCGGATGTTTGGCATCTGTTCTCTCTGTTTTCAAAGCACATAATTCGTTTGTTCGAATGTTTTTCGCGAGAAAAACTTCTCCGAACGCACCCGAACCTAATCGTTTAATGATTTCGAATCGATCTCGAATTGTAATCGAGAGAATTGCTAAACGGTTGGGTTTATCCTCTGATACAATCGCCATTCATCATGGCTTAAAAATAGCTCAAACAATCACATCGAACGAAAACAAAAACCGAGAATTTTTCAGCGCCTTATTTTTCCGAAAAATTGAACAAAAGAATTTTATTCTTATTACAATCTTTGCTGTTGACTCTTTGTGTTTCATACAAACAACAACATGAACAAGAACAACAAATATAGAGAAAGAAAAAAGAAATCTAACACACATATAAAGAGAGAGAGAGAAGAAAACAAAACAAAATCCTGTTGGTTCTATTTCGATTCACTTGAACTTGATCGTGAATATCGTCGTTCCTTTTTCTTCGGTGATTCCGGTGCATTACCACCGCTCGAACCACCAGCACGTCGGCCCGATGCCGGTGGTGATTGTCCACGTCGGTAGTTTCTCGATGGAGGCGAATAACCACGACGATCGTTGTACCGACCGCCACGATTTCGATCACGATCTCGGTCACCACCGCCTCCACCACGTCGTTGATTCGAATAATAACGTCCTGATGACGGTGGCGGTGAACGTCGACCTCGTCGATAAGGCGAAGGCGGGTCTCGACGACCTCGATCATTCCAAACGTGACTTGACGCGCCGTGAACCGGCACGCAAACGATTTCTTGACCGTCGATTTGTCCGCCTTCCATGTATTTACACGCCTGTTCGGCTCCTTGTGGTGCTACGTATTCGATATGAGCAAAACCACGATGAAGTCGTGGATGGATGCGATGCGCTTGCAGTTCGATCTCTTTGATCTCGCCAAATGTGCCGAAGATTTCAGCTAGATGCTCTTTGTTGACATTCAATGAAAGTTTGCCGATGTAGATTTTCGTCGCTTCTTTTTCCGGACGACGAGTTGGACTTGCGCTGCGACGTGATTGAGTGTTCGATGAGGTGACTGGTTTGTCATCGATTGGTGAACGATCGTTGGTCTTTTTGTTGTTATTTGTTGATTTGGTGGCGTTACGATCGGACTTCTTTTCTGGTGATGAGTCGGCCGATGACGATCGACTCGACGATGAGGTTGAACCGGATGAGGATGATGAACTCGAACGACTTGACGCTGATGAGGAACTCGAGGAACCTGATGAGCTCGAACCGGTCGAACTTGATCGGGAACGTGAATGGGACACACGTTTACGTTTGTTCTTCGATGGAGATTCTCGAGAATTTTTCATTGTATCCGTTTCAACTGTCATTATTTCTATTGGAATTCTGTTTGACAATTATCTAGAGAAATTTAGAATTATGAAATATCTGTAGAAAAAAGAAAAAACGTCGAATGGCAACGGCCATCTTTGTGTAACGTCGTGCTTGAGATATCCAATCAAAATTCATTTTACTACCTTCGTTGTTTAATCAACTTTCATTTTGCATTCTTATTTTAATATTTCAAAGAATAAATAAGCAATTCTCGTTTGTACTTTATTATTTTAACTAAATATAGATCTGTAAAGATGTCGCTCAAAGTCATCACTCATCTAGAATAATGTTGTAAGACAAGAATGACTCGTTTTCAATAAATACAAATATATTGAAACAGGAAAAAAAACACAAAATATATACAAATCGATTCTATTCTAGTATAAAAATACGGTAACCCGTATAATGAAATGAAGGATACTGTTCGTTTATCACTAAACGTAAACAAAAAAATGTTTATTTTTGGGAAGAAGTTCAGCTTTGATAGCAGTAGCAGTTTGCAAGCCCAAACGATTGTCTTCAATGATTATAAATAGGTAATCATTCGAGAGTACAGATAAGAGACACTTAAGATGCGAATACATCTTCAAATACATATGGCATACTGGGTTCTGCCTAAAGGGAAAAAAAAGAAAACTATTCAATGGCAAATTGAAGATTTATTGAAGTGAATATACCTTAATTTTTTTATTTGCACTGGTTTGTTTGTATTTTCGTTTTTTTGTGTTTGATTCTGGAACATATTCTTGTTCAACGGTAAACGAAGCTTCGAACTGATGCTGACAATTTGGACAAGAGACTGTTCTTGATTTTGTATTTTCGGTTGAAACTTCTAGAAAATAGAAATGTTCGTTGTTTTAGAAATCAATTTTTCTTCAAACTCAATGATCTTACCGCGAAGAACTGTTGACAGAACAGTCGTGTCCCATTCGGGAACGAAAGTTGTCCCATCAGCACTTAATCCGCAGAATGTGAATGCTAATTGTGATTGATCGAGTTGATACTCATGAATCAATTGTTTTGGATTGCAAAACGTTTGTGATTGTTTAATCGGCATATTAAAAGCTTCTCTTAATGGTTGAAATACTTGAAGTGGTTGGGCAGTTTTGAGTTCATCTTGTTTCGACTTAATCAAGACAAGATACAATCTACCGAAAAAAAAACAAAATGTTCATAATTCAAAATCAAAGAAAATATATTTTACCTCATAAATCCATTTTTATCTGCTTTAATATCGAGTCTCAATGGATTGCAATCGGGAACGTTTATCGACTCGTTACTTTCTTGAAATCGATAAGGCATAATATATCGTTCACCGGATTTATCGGGAATTGTCAACCAATGAACTAGAATTTTTCCTGGAACACCAACGGGTACCTAAAACAAATACGTTCTAGTACAAATCAATGAAAATCTTGTTTATTTCGTACCTTAAGGGTGACGAAATGATTTCCTTTTCGATCTGCAACATATCGAGGCTTTCGACTATTTCCATTTTGTGCGAAATAATCACTCTTATATCTTGGTCGAAACCATTCTTCTAAGTCATTGACAATCGCTATTTTTTTTTGAGTAGCATTGATTATTTGTTGTGGTTCGCCAACGCCGACTGATTGAGATAGTGGAAGTGGAGCTTGTCTTCTCTGTACTTTAGTTTGAAGGGCTAAAAATTCAAAGAAATAAATTGAATTAGCATCACTTAGTAGGTTTATTTGAAACCTTACCAGCTAAATGTATCGGTGAATTAGAAATTAAGGCACGTTTGTTATCACTTTCAATCGATGAAGCTAAACGAAAATACCAAATGAAGGATAACAAAAATCGTGTTTTGAATAGATTTTTTTTACTTGGTGACAATAATTGCGGTCCGAGGTATGCGTTTATAAATTCACTCGGTTCAACTGCGCTACATGTATATGTTGAGTCTATATGAGTAGGAGAAAACAGTTTAGTTGGCGAACATACGTAGAAAAATAGGAACCTACCTGGTAAGGAGAAATCACATGTGCCTGAGATAGAAATAGTGTCTAACGGATCCCCACATTGTAGATCGAATCCGAAGTCGTCATAAAAAATTGGTTCGGCTAAAAAGTTCCCAATATTTCCATGCGCTTCTTCAGAAATACGATCATTTGTTGTATTCATTGCTTGAAATGTCGTAATTTTCAATTGTTCGATATAATATTACTGGCTCAAAGCCAACGTCTTTGCCACACAGACTTAAAATGTAATTTTACGATTCCGTGTCTCAGTGTTGTTGTTTTCTTACTCTTACTGGGTTTTTTTTGTGTAAGACGTTATATATATGGGGAAAAAACCGGCGGCGTCAACGTCATGGGTTTTTTCCGATCTGTATTTACTTAATGGGAAGAAAGAGAACGAAAGACAAAAAAAACATCGAACAAGAAAAGGTTGTCGTGCTCGAACAAAAGCAAAAATAAACGAGCAATATTCTTTCATAATAAAACTTTTAGTTCACATTTGCCCAATAATTTGATTTCGAATATAAATAACAATTAAAAGACTAAACTGTTCAGATCACAAAATGAAATATGTACAGACAGTCGATATGACTCATGAAGAAGACAAGTAATTGGCTAACAGTAAAGGTTTACACAATTATACATCGAGGAAGAAATGAGTGATTCATGACTAATAGAGCAATATTATCTTTAAAAGGTTTATTACGAAAGAAAACAAAAAAGAACTTTGTTTTTTTCACTAGACTAGTGGGTTTTGTTGTTGTCTGTGTTTATTTCAAATCTATGATGACATTTTGGGCAGGAGACATTTTGTGTTTTGTTTGGTGTAGAAAGTTGTTCTAGAGTATTTAAAAAAACAGTTAAATAAAAGAATATTTTTTAAAAACAATTTTACCCGTCATTATTGTTGAATAAACGGTTGTGTTTTCATAAAATAAATGACTGCCATCAGTGTTTATGGTACAATATGTAAATGCTAGTTGTGATCGATTTAATTGATATTCCCGAATCAAATCCTTTGGTGGTAGTATTTGTTGCATAGCATTCGGTTGAACGGAAGTTGTAGTAGCTGGAAAGACTTGAAGTGGTTGAACATGAGCTAATTCATCTTGTTTGCTTTTAATTAAAGCTAATTGAAATCTATAAAATATATTTCCGTATAAGAATATAGAAAAAGATTTCATAAATGAATTACTTCATGGGCAGCTTATTGCCATTATTTGGTATTTGAAACAAAATTGAATTTATATCGCTATCATCGTTCTCTTTGTGATTGATTTGAAATTTATAGGGCATCGAATAACGAACTCCATTTCTGTCTTCGACAGTAACCCAATCGACTCGAATGTAACCAACGAGACCAGGTAATATCTATACAAAAACGTAGGGAAACATTTGACGTATTTTATTTGTGATCACGCACTTGAAGTGTGACATAGTTTTTACCATTGCAGTCCGTTACAAATCGTGGTGGACGAACATTACCGCTTTGGGGAAAATAGTCACTTTTGTATCGGGGTTTATATTCACTTTCGAGAGCATATTCAAGCTCTATTGGATGCGATGATGTTAACTGTTCAATGGTGTGTGTAACATCGACTGATGAAGATAAGGGAACCATTGATGATGGAGCTGCAGAAATAAAGCAAATGTAGGAAATTTCGAAAATAAATGATTCGAACTTACGACATGCTCGATCAATGAATTTACATAGTTCGTCAAAGGTAGTGGAACAATTAGTTATTGGGTTAAACCCACCATTGTGAAACTGATTCCGTTCACCTTGTCTGGTGCCAATGGGCCAATGTTGATTATTTGGTGCAAAATCGTCTTGAATTTTTCCCGAGAAATCTTCGCCCCTACGCGCAGTATTTGTTTCACTTTCAATGGATATATTCGATTCTGCCATATATCGAAAGAAAATGAGATAGGAGAGCTTGTATGCAAACTTTATCTTAAATAACAAAAGCGTATACGAATGTTCTCCTACTTTAGATTGCAAAGCGCTTATATACACTTCAGCTGAATGTCGGATTTTTCCGAAATCTAAGTTTTTACTTCGTCGATAGGAAGTCACTATATTCCAATATTAAAATAAGGATTCGGTTGAATTATCACGAATATTTCCGACTTTAATAATATTTGTTGAATAGTCGTATTTATTCCCAAATATTTATCTCACCTTTCGCACGGTTCTATCAACCAATCAAAAGAATAAATATTCGAGCCAAATAGAAGAGCATAAAGATAAATATGTACATTCAACCGATGGATTACTTATATAATAAAAACTTGAGTCATTCTTTTTCATTCAACAAACATTATGTACTGTTCTGTCACCCTTTCTGCTCTGTTTCAGTTAGTCATCATGATTTAATGGGTTTTCATGACAATGCAAGTTCTTATTTGAAATTGAAAAGAATTAAGTTGCAAAGAAATCAAAATAAAGATAATAAATTGGCTGGTAGAAGGAAAAAAGAAAATATGAAGAAAAAGACGAAATTTAAAGAATGAGAACGTTGTTGTTGTTGTTGATGTTTTTATTCAAGCCATCTTTTGCTTTTTATTCAATTGACCTTTAGCTGATGTCTAATATTGAAAAATAAAAGAAAAAACACTGATCGATCGAAGTTTTTCAAGAAGATTTCAAATTACTTTTGGAGTTGCCGCTCGTTTCTTTCCATTTTCTTTGATTTCCGTTGTTTGACTTATATCAAAACAATGCGAACAATTTGGACAACTGATTTTTTGAACATTATTAACAACAATTTCTTCTACAAAATCGACTATTATTTTCAAAATCGATACATGCTGAACGATCCTACTTGATTGATTCGTATTTGCGTTTGTTGTTGGTTTATTTTGCGATTCTGTGATAACCGATGAAATTGTAGTTGTTTCAGGATGAATTTCATATGAACCATCGGGTAATTTCGTACATAATGTAAAAGCAACGTGTGATTTATCGAGTTGATATCTCGTAATTAAATCTTTCGGTGCTATTTTTCCTGGTAGAATGATATCTAAAATTCAAAAGATTTGGTTTTGACAAGGAACCAAAACGCTTTTGTTTGTCATACTTTGAACAGTTGTGTTGGTATCCGAGAAACGTGTTAATGGTTGAGCATTATTTAACTGATCAAGTTTGGATTTAATCAAAACAAGATGAAGTCTACATATTGAACGAAACATCGATGAACAATTTCGAGTTTATCGATAGAATTTTACCTCATAACGCCATCGATTTCTTCAACAGGCAAATAGATCGGATTTTGATCGGGTATTTTCGTATCCTGATGATCTTGCTGAAATTTATATGGACTGTAATAATGTCCTTGATCTTCAAATGGTACAGTTAGTAAAGCCACACGAACGAATTCACTTTTTACATCTCGAGGATATTCAGTTGGCATCTAAAAAAATAGTTTTTCGATCAGCCTGTGTTCGTTTTCGTTTTTCAGTTTAATTTACTTGTAAACTAATGTAATGATGTCCAGCATTATCGGCAACATAACGTGGACGTCGTACGGCGCCTTTCGATGGAAAATAATCGCTTTTATAACGTGGTCGATATGTGTCTTCTAATGGGTACATAAGCTGAAGACTATTTGGTGCTGGATTAGTCACAGCTACCGATCGACTCAGACTGATCGATTGATCTTGTGACGTTTTTGTGCGCACTGGAAAACAAAAAGAAGACGAACTGCAAATCTTTATCAAAGAAAGAAAAAAAAAAGAATAAGTACATTTTTCATTCTGTATTCGATTGATTGGTAATGATGAATTGGCAGTTCGAATCATGGCGAGTTGTTCATCTCTTGCACTTTGAATTGCTAAACAGTAGAACGAATTGAAAGAGAAATAAGGTCAAGAAAAAAGTGACATACGTTCATCGATATCATTTGATTCTGTTGATTGTAAAACTTCATTAGTAGCGACAAGCAAATTCTGTATGGAATCCATATCAGCATTCGAAACTATTTCGAAAACAAAAGTTTCTATTGGTCTTTTCTTTTCTTATTCAAATTTACGTGGAAATGGATCCATTGATTGAGGATCACTGAACACATCCTGAAAGAATGGATCATTAAATAAAACCGTATTGATATCTTAAAAAATACATAATCTTAGTAAAGAATATATTTGATTTAATAAGTTCCTTGTTACCTTCAGTATCTATTTCATAGTGTCCTTCAATTTGATGACCACTTTGTTGACTTGATAGATCTAAATTCTCAAAATAAATTATCTTAATTTATCATTCAATATTCTTACTGTATCTCTCTGGCAATGTCTGAGTTTCAACTACATCAAAACAAAGAAATCATGTTTTGTCGAATACAATTTATTATTCATACCATTTTCAAGAATAAAATCGAAATCGTCAATTGAATTTTGACTGCTGCCAGTTGCTGAAAATAATCAAAATAAATCGACATAAAATTCAAGCAAAAAAATCTTACTTGGTTGTGACATGATGTTTTGTTTTTATAGTTTAGAATCGTTTTGAAAAGAAGAAAATATGAGAATTAATTTTTTCAATTAATAGAAAGTCATTTCGTGCACCACTCAATGTGGTGACGAATATAAAGATGAATATCTAAAAAAGTCTAACGCAAAATATTTACATCATATTTTCAATCGACTCCCAGAATGAAACCGATCTTTCGTGCGTCATAAACGCATAAAGTTAAAAAACGAGAAAGAGAAAAAGAAAGAAAAAAAATAATCTGTTCTGTTCTGTTTTTAGAAGAAAAACAACAACGAATGTTATGTTTTTTTCTCGCTCTTTTATCGATACTCGGTATTTTCCAAGTAATGCTGCTCTGCATTTTTTTATGACTCATATCACATAAAGTGACTAGACACATCTCAACGTGCAGAAAAGAAAACACTATTCCGTGGGAAGATTTTTTTTTTTTGTATAATTTATTTTGCAAAAAATATTTTATATCACTAAGTGATTGAAATTTGTAAAAGATAAAAGCGAATATATGCGTTTTAAATCACATATCGGATGAGGCCCTGCCGCAAAGATAGTCGTCCGACAATCTTCACGTGATATTTTTGATTGGTTTTTTCGTCATACGAGTCGATCTTCGAATGACCTGCGTAAAATATTGAATCCATTGAAATGAGTTTATAAAATATCGAAATTTTTACCGGAAGTTTATTTGATTTACTTTTTCGTAGCGTACGATTGTTTTTTTGTTTTTTAGTTCTTTTTTTGCTTATCAGCAAATTTTTTTCTAATAAATGTCAAGGCGTAGTCAAAAAAAAAACATGACAAATATTCTTATCTAAATGACAAACTTACGTTCGTTGATAATATCTGTTTCGCATTTGATTGACGAAATGAAATATTGATTGTCTTGTTTGACGGCGAGTTGAAAAATAAATTTATACGAAAGTAAATCGTAGTCGATGGTGAATTGTTTGCCTTTAGCCGATTTTGTCGGTAGAATTTCGACTGTTGGCGTGTCTAAAAGTAATAGAGAATATTTGTTTGAAAAAGAAAATTTACATGAGAAAAAAAAGAACACAAACAAGTTTCAATCGGTCGATTTGAAGCAAGAAAATCGAAGGCGTGCAATTCGAATGAATAATGGTCGTATTTTTTACAAATGATGGATAAACGAGGAAATCTACAGTAATAAATGAAAACAAGTTCACAGATTCAGCATGTCTTTTGTTTTTTGCATACGTTTTTTTCGCATTTTTTATATCGAAGTCTGAGATTGGTGTGAATATACTACCATTACCAATAGGAATGGTATCGTCAGTATGATATTTTATTTCATTGACATGCACGTACGTTTTTTTATTTGGATTTTTCGACGATGTTACCATTGTTAGAATAATACCATATTTTTGATTTTCATTTAACGGTTTTTCGGTTAAATTTGGTAGCTAAAACGCCGAGAGAAAAGATATGTTTGTGAAAGTTAATTAAAGAAAATGAAGTACATGAATCGACATTGGATTCTTTCTTGAATCAGGCAGAAAACGAATGCCATCACTTTCATATCGTGAACGTCGATCGGCTTTCGGTTGTTCGATGACATACATATCGTCGTTAATAGATTCGAACAAATTTTTATTCATATCGACATCTTTGTCCGTACGAAGCTAACATCAAAAGAAAGAGATCATTTTTCAAGAAAATCTCTATTAACTCACTGTCTCTTCGTATAAATCATATGGCAAATCGATATTAATGAAATCGTGGTCATCAACTATAAGTGCACTGTTAGCTTCAGCATCTGAATTAACAAGAAAAACTAATTCAAGACTTGGCCACTAATGAGAATCACATACCAGAGATAGGAATCGTTTTATCTGACGGCATTGCTGAATCTTAAAACACAAGATATCGTTATAACAATTATTAATAATTTTCTATGACGAGACAAAATGAACCTTCTGATCCATTTGTTGAATAAATGTTTCTGTTGATCTCAGTCTCTTGATCAAATATAAACGTCAAATCAATATTTTTATTCTCGGCAACAGCTAATAAAAAAAAGCAAAACAAATTCTACTTTTGTAGAATATTATTATTAAATAAAAACTCTTACAATTGCTAAATAACAAATCACTAAATCCATTAACGCCACCATCATTTTCGAATTCATTTAAATCTGGATCATTGATATCGAGATCCGGCAATAATGTGACTACAATAAATACAAATTAAAACATCAGAACAATCAGTATAACAAATTTTACAGTCCATCTCTTCGATTTTTTGTTTGGAACAAAATGCGTCTTCTTCTTTCGCCTTTCGGTTGGAAAATGAATCCAACAGAGAGTGTTACATTTCTCGTCAACATTTTTACCCAGTAATATAGTCAAGCAAAAATCCTTTTGACGTATTTTTATTTTGTTATTTGCTTTGTCGATGACTCAAACCATCAGTATAATAGAGAACGGGCGTTTGCAATTATAGATGACGCTATACTTCGATTATTATTCAGAGCAAGAGAGAGAGAGAGATGAAAGAACAGACAAAATATACAAGTATACGATGGTTAAAACTTTTCCACAGTGGGCAAACGAACGAACATGCGTTTCGTGAAGATAAACTATTTATTTTATGTATAATTTTTTTTGTTTTTAATTATGTTCATTGTAACAGAAAACAAAGAGAAAAAAAAACGTGTCTTTTGCACACTAAAATAAAATTTCGAAAGAGAGATTGTACTGGTACAACAGTAGAATTTATACACGCGTAGTTGGAAGAGGGTTGGATGGTAATCTCGCCTTTTTGTTAATTTCTTCATCTTCATCATCGAGATTAACTGAAAATGATCGTTTGTTAGATGGAATCGGTTGTACTTTAAAGAAAAAAAAATAACAATTAAGACTAACAGTCCTTCAATGTCAAGATTACTTACTTTCTGTCATAATATTTGTTTTACAGATTATCCCTGTAGGAAACCAACCATCATCTTTTCGTGTTAATATATGACAACCAATGCGACTTAATTCGAGATGATAAGTATCTCGAAAACATTTGGCTTTAGCGACTATTGTTTTAGCTGTTTGATTTTCATCTAGCAAAATCCATATGAAAAATAATGAAGAAATAAAAATTTTCTTTGACGTACAAGTTTGTACATTTTGAGATGATGTTGACATTGGTATTGGTTGATATGGTTGTAATTTAAAATCATAATCTTCCAGTCTCTTTTTGATGATAGATATACCAGGTAATCTAAATGAAAATTCAATTTAGATTTATTTAGTCAAAATTCGATAAATATATTTTACTGTTTCATTCGTTTTGTAATGTCTTCAGGTTTTAATGGAATTAATACAGCTCCATCATAAGCTAGCATTACACCACTTTCTTGATACTGGAGTTTATTTACATGAATAAATTCAATTTTTGATGGATTTTGATCGGTCGTTATCAGTGATAATGCAACCCACATATCATCAATTTCATTTGTTTGATAGATAGTTAAATCCGGCAACTAAAGATAAGAAATTTAAAAAAAGAATGCACGTATGTCAATATATACTTGAAGTGTCATCGGTTTTGAACGGGATTTTTCAATTTTGCGTACGCCATCGCTTTTATAACGACAACGGATGTTTGTCGGAGGTTGAATTTCGACAGTCATTTGATTTGCTGTTGAATCGTAGGTTTGCTTAGAATCTTGCGAAAAACTAGTTTCTTCAACATAGGTTTGCTCCGAATCTTGGCGAAAATTAGCTTCTTCATCATAGGTTTCCTCCGGATCTTGAGGAAGATTAGCTTCTTCAGCATGATCGGAATATTCTCGAGATTGGAGACCATCGAGAATATCTAAAAATCAAATAGAATGCATATGCTTCGAGATTCTGATCACTATGCTACTACTATTTATCAATTGTAGATCAACATCTGCATCTAAAATATGGTCTTTATAAGAAAATAAAAATATCTCGAGGAGAAGTGTAAAGTCTTACTTGCACTAAAAGAAATCCCGGATACAGGCATTGATGGATCGGGATTTTGCGGCGCATTTTGTGAAATACTCTCGAGTAGTAAATCGAGTTCTTCTAAAAAATAGTGGGAAAAAATAAATGTTTTGGGAATATAAATATTTACCGTGATATGGTTGATACCCCATGTTTCAATCTAAAATATAAAATAATAATACGTATGTGCTAATCGTTTGAATAAAAACAACTGAAAATAACTTGTTGGATTTTTCCTCTTTCTTTTCTAGGCTTTAAAAAAACACAATTGATTGGTAGTTACATAGTCATATGCGTAGTGTCTGAGATAAAAAATACAACCAATATACGTGTCTCATGCGTTTATTATATTGACTATTGAATATAGAGTCTTATCTGTCTAATCTCACCTGCATATGTACAACGATAAAATGATGTTTAACCTAGAATCGATTCGTGTATATATATATATATATGCTTCCTATCATTGGAAAATACCAAGAAACCAACAGAATAGAGCAGATGTTCTCCGACATTTTCTGTAGCTTCAGAATTGTTGATCGTGCTTAAGATGACTCATATGAAAGCATAAATGTTCTTATGCACTTGAATATTCCTAAGGTCAAAGTCGGTATTTTCCGACAGCTAGACAGTAAACAAATTCTGTTAGTAATCGCACATTAAAAATAATATTCTTCCGAATTATATAAAGATCAAAATCAACAACAAATCATCGTCGACTATATATGGTTTCTATTTAATGGTAATTTCCTAGTAAAGAAAAACAAACCAATGATATAATCACTCGTTCGTCATGAATCAATATACGCACACATGTGTTCGAACTGCACATTTAAATGAGTTTATTTATTATCGGATAAAAATAAAATTCCAGCGTAAAAATAAAAATAAAAATAGACTTTTTCATTGTCGTAGCAGAGAAATATATCCTATATTTCCATAATATTTTGCTACATATTCTGGTGTTTGATTTTGATTATTTGAACTTGTCACCAATAATTCTTTTGACGAACTGTCAATTATTGTAAAAATATTTTCCATTGTCATTTTCGCTTGATTATTAGGTATTTGAGCCAATAAATGCAATAGATTATTTCCTTGTTGATCATTCTGATAGAAGTATTCCATTCGTTGCCTTAAAATAATCGTAATCAAATCGTTTTGATTATACTTTGCTGCAATTAATAATGGCGTTTGACCGAGATGATTTTCTTGTCCGAGAAAGTTTTGTTCTTGTTCTATGAATTGTACAGCATGTTCAATGTTGCCATTTTGAATAGCTTTTTCAAATTCACTGATGGTATCAGTCTCTTCGAATTCACTAAATGATCGTTTCTTATTATTACAATTTAAACATAGATCTACTGAAAAAAAGAAAAGAAAACATAAAAATAAATAGAAACGAAATAATCCACTTGATTGATAGACGAAATCAATTCGAGCAAGTTCAACGTCACTTTGAGTAACAACAATCGGTATTGATATCGTTGGATTTTCTCGAGTCAATAGAACAGGACATGGCGGAGTAAAGAGTGATATCGTTTTGTTATCGACAAAAGCTATATCCAATGAAGATCTTTCGTCAATAGCTGGATGATCAAAACGAATTGTAAAAGCTAAATATGAAAGATTGATTAAACAAAAACTATAATTATTTGATAGATTTTAATGAAACAAACCTTTTCGTTTATCTACTTTTGGTATAACCAGTAAAATTTCTTCTCTACCAAGATAATCTCCTCGTCGTGGTGAACAACGAACACTGATATCATCTTCATTGGTCTGTGTTGTCATTGCCGTTATAATTTGTGAATAAACAGTAGAGACATCATAAATAACAGGATAGTATTGATTATTTTGAAAGACAGCAAGCGAACAAATAAATCGAGATTGATTCAATTGGTAGGTGTCAATGATTTTTCGCGGATCATTCGGATCATCCAAACGTTGATCATCTCTCAAATCTAAATTTATATGAACAAAAAAAGATTAATAATTTAATTAAGCAGTTCAATTTCAAACTTGAGTTCAATAATTGCAATGGTCCATATGCTCGTAATTCATATTGAGTCAATTTGTAGAGCGTAAAATGAAGACTAAAATCATCGATTGAATATGAAATGAAAACAAAGAATTTCCAAATCTATTCTACCTCTTTCTACCAGTTAGTAATTCGTCGTCAGCGACAGGAAAATATAATGAATTTATTGATGGATCTTTGATAACATTCGTATCTTCGGAATCAATCGGATACGGATGTATACATTGAACATCAACTTGATTATTCGGAATTGTTACATGAGTTAAACGAATGTAAAATGTCGATGGAAGTTGAGTAATCCATTCGGAAGGAATCTAAACGTTCTCAATGAATTTTCAATGAAATATATGTAGAAATTGATGTACTTCAATGGTTGGATAAGAAAATTTTTCTGGATTATCGTCAGCACGAACAAACCGTTGAGCACGATTCCGAACTGGTCGTCCTTCACATCTGTATCGTAAACGATAGGATCTTTTTGGTTGAGCAACAAATCGTAATGCTGGCATTGGTTGAGCCATATTTGAAGATGACTAAATGATTGAAGCATTATGCGATGATGCTTTGATATATATACACGATTGATGAAATTTTTTTTTATCTTCGGCGAATATTTTTTAATGGACTATTCCATTGCACAGCTTGTGTGGTTTTCAAAACGAAACGTAAAAATCATGTGAAATTTTGCTTTTCTTTTCTTTTTCATGTCATATGTAAAATAGTGATTCACGGTGTGACGCTCGTTTATTGTTGATTCTATGTCATCACATGCCGTGTTTTTTTTCGGCGTCTTTCGTCAATAAAAACATCGGCTTTCTCCGAGAATGAGACTATACACTCATAAAATCAATTTGTTTTAGAACAATCATCGTCTAGACTGACTATGCTATATCAATGGGTCAATATCTCTTTCGACTTACTTATATGATTGATAACACTCAGTTCTTCGCCATGCAATAGTGCAGGTTCTTCTTCGTAAGAATATCATTTTAATAGCATTGTAATACGAACCGTCAAGGAGAAATCCCTTGTGTCATGTCGGTAGAGATAAAAACGTTTTTTTGTTTTTATTTTTGACTCATGATCTATTCGCGTATGACTATGGATGGATTAGTGTTCATCGTGACAGGTCGTGGTATTTTTTAAAGTTTTTATTTCAATTCAAACAATTTTCAATAGCAAACATTTTTATTTTAAATAATGTGAATTTGCAAAAGCAACAAGTATCTATTTTAAAAATAAAATTAGAATTTGATTCTCTTATCGAGTGCAAATATAAGCGAATTAAAATTTTTTTTTCATTTAAACAAAATAGTACTCTACGCAACATGTACAGAAATTGGGCCATCTTGGATTTTTTGGACCGGTAACCGATCCTGAATTTTTACTTTTTTATTTGGTTGAGGGTCTAAAATTCGTTTGCGTTTTGAGGATTGTGTCATAATTGTACGGACTTCCTCTGGTAAAGATTCTATTTCAGGTCCTTCGAATTCTTCAATTGGACTTGTTTGACAGTGTAAATCTGTCGGCCAAATTAGCCCTTCACGATTAATCATGCATATTCGAAAATGTAAAACTGACCAACGAAGTTGATAGGTTTCGATCAGTTTATTTCTTCTATCATGATTTATTGCGCCAGTATCTGAAAATAATGAGAATTTCAAAGAATTCAGATCTGATGTTTTCAATGTACCGATGAAATTTAAGACATTTTCAGAATAGATTGGTAGATGATCAAGATGTTTAATCTCAGATTGTTTAGCCCGTTGCATGATTAAACGATCGAGTCTAAAATTCCAAGATAAAATATTTACGTTTTCAATTTTCTCAAAACAAATTACTTGATCGTTTGAGATTTAACAGGAATCAATAAGGTGTTATTATATATGAT
>Ga0209922_101234_pt1 | contig 25529 bp, 40 predicted proteins | sample ThiBiot_500_biof_FD_183946 | JGI IMG/M metagenome (GOLD analysis project Ga0209922, IMG submission 183946) | Wastewater bioreactor microbial communities from Cape Town, South Africa - Thiocy_expt_500_biof (SPAdes) | ecosystem: Engineered > Bioreactor > Thiocyanate-remediating > Anaerobic-Aerobic ... | reverse complement strand
TGAATGGTTCATCGTCATCATCGAATATACCATCGCAAACACTTCGACCTGTTCTTTCACCGAATTTACCATGGGATCGTCTACAAAAATGGTTCGTTGGTTTTGCTATTGTCACATTTGATCTCGAATTAGGACAATCCATTGAATATTTAATCCCGAATTATTGTAAATTAACTGACAAAGAACGATTGAATATTTCCTATTTGGCTTTTCCCGATACGAATTCGACGGCACTCGGGGATTTTCAATATCATTTTCGAATCGAACATGATTCATCGAGTCTATCGACTTTCGAACAAGAATACAATTCAATCGTGCCCGCTGCACTTCAAATCGATCGACAATCGCTCTTTGGCTACGTCAATTTTCGACAGAAACGCGATGCTAATATAAAACGTGGTTATTTTCAAAAATCTTTCGTTATCCTATCGAAATATCCTTTCATCTCCTTGTTTCTTATTCTCGTCGAGCAATTAGCCAAGATTTTCTTTCAATCAGGTCTTTCCAGTCTCGAATCGTGCTGTCAACTAATGGACTCTCAATGGCCCGAGCCAACACCAGGCAAAACATTACTCTTGCCATTACTCGACAATGTTCTTCAAGTTCGAATACCGACACACGGTGATAAACCGTTTTCACCATCGGATCTCGTTCAATTTCGTTCGATTTTCAGCGAACCGATGACCAATCAAACGTTTAAATTTCCCATCGATGATGACACCGAATTCGAGCCCGATGACGGCAGTTCAACGACGGAAATAGCATCGAAATCCGAACAAATCCTACCACGACTCATTCCATTTGTTTACGATGTTAATACTTATCAATCATTAGCTTGCGTTCTCACGCATATTCAACTTCTTTGGGAATTAATTCTACTCAATCAACCGATTGCTGTCGTTGGAAATTTTCCTACGAAATGCTCACAAACTGTTCAAGCGCTTAGTAATACTCGTTGTTGAAGTTTTTCTTCGATCGTTCGATTTCTGTTCTTTTTTTTCTAGTTCATATTATTTGGCCACTGAAATACGCGTCAGATTATCGTCCATTTTTCACCATACATAACAGTGAATTTCATCAGATAACATTTAAATCTTCATCGTCGAAGATGATCATCGGTGTTACCAATCCGTTCTTTGCCAAACTACTTCATCAATGGCCGCATCTGATTCGTATCGATGATGGCGAACAGCAGAAACTCAAAAGTAGTTTTCTTCTCGTTGAACACGACGATGAAAATCTGTCGGTCAATGAACTCGATGATGACGTCGAATATTCATCATCACCGTCCAGTCAAATACGTAAAACGATCCTATCCAATTCGAAACCATTTAAACCTCTGTCTCAATCGAATTCCAAATCATCACACTTAACGTTCGATATGAAAGCAGGTCTCTATACAAAATATAAGCCTTATCTTCAACGCGATAAAATCATTCTCAAAAAACTCCAATCAACCAATGCACAACAACGGCCAGATACCGTGCAAAATGCTTATTTACGACGATTTTTTCTCGAATTAACACAAAGTTTTATCATTCCATTGGAACGTTATTTTGCCAGTCTTCTACCATTGAGAAAATACTATACAGCCCATCATGCACCACCGAAAATTCGAGATTTCGATAAAGATGAATTTTTAAAAACAATAGATCAGTACGGTCCTCAATTGACATCGGGCTTGAAAGGCGATTGGAAAGAATTGTACAAACATTTTCTCTCGACACCAAATTTTACTTCATGGCTATTAAATCGACGGCAAGAAGCCAATGCTAAAATCTATTCATTATATCTCGAAACAATCGCCAATTGTCATTTCGAACATGATTTACATATATCAAAACTAACTGAAGTTGAATTAATCGATTTAGTTATGAAATTTCAAGATTTAATTAAACGTTTAGAAAATTCACATGATGAATTATTATTAACACTTGATCAAACAATAAAAAATGATTTTTGCGAAAAACTTCGCACACGAATGAATATTCTTATTAACGAAAAACTTTCAGATGATATGAAATCAATATTTATCAACAAATCCATTCGAACATCTTCTTAATTTCATTCGTTCGTTTGTTTGTTTGTTTTCTTTTTTTGTCTGTAAATAAAAAATACTCAGTCTTTCTATTTGTTAATTCCAATGCTCAAAGAGAAAAAAAATTCAAATTTATTTTGTTTCTTAGATGTCGACTATGATGAATTTATCATGATTAGTTGTCAGATAAATCAATATAATAAACATTCCGATATTCACGTATCCAATGAATGTATTATTCCAACATGTGAAGAACTCAACTATGAAACAAGTCAAGTACAATGTCCGCATCGATACGAACAGCCAACAACTGAGAAATGTCAGAAAACATTCAAAAATATCATGGCATTAAATGTACATTTGCAAATGTATCACAAAGAAACGGGCATTCTAACGGTTTGAATTCATTGAGATTGACGTACATAGGAAAAACATTTGTTTTTGTTTTAGGCATCGAATAAATACACATCACGTATAGGACGATATCATTGTCCGATGGATAATTGTACATTTGCTTGTCAATGCAAGACGAATTCCACTCAATCGTTGTCGTTTTCGAATTTTAATGCTGTTCGATTGGTTCGTTTGCGAAGAATTTCACTGAAGAAAAATTGAATAATGTTTTTGTTTTCTTAGCATTATCTTCGGCAGCACGGTTTGAAAAAGGAACACTGTTCGAAATGTTCGAAATCATTCGGTCTTCATCAAGATCTTATTGCCCATGAGAAAATGTGAGTTGCATTTGATTCGTTTCTGTTTTTATTTTTATTTTGTTGAATTTAGTTGTGGAATTGCATGTCCATATTCTTGCTCAAATTGTGATCAACAATTTCAAAATCGAACCAGTCTAAGACGACATCAGTTTAAATATCATCCAATGATATCCAATCAACCTCAAATTGTTCTCAAGTAATGAGAAGAATTGACTTTTGTTTCAACAAATCCATCTGTGATTTTCAGCTCATCAGTAAAATCAAATAACGAACGTCGAAAACGGCCCAGTCGTCGTCGACCATTACCACCAGATCAAATTGAACTCTCTCGACAGAATCATTCATCTCATCAATTGGTTACAATCAATCCACTAGCTTTACAATTATTAAAAAACTTTAATCATGAAACAAATTTATCTTCATCGACGACAACAGCAGAAGCATTCAATGATTCTTTGATTCTCTCTCAATCAGATAGTGATAAGGCAACTCAAACATATACACGAGTCTCTGTGGGCACCGAATGTTGTTCATTGACAAGTTTCGATCAGAATCTTCTGCCAAAGAAAACCACCGAACAAAAATCTAGTCAAACACAAAGTCGAATACGATTGTACAAGAATCGGACACGAAACACAACGATAACAAAGAAAAGTACGATGACAACAACTGAAGAGCCTATTTATCCAATGTCGACAAATGTTTTCAATGTCTCAACAATGACACAATGTGAACCATTGATATCATCACCTCCAACACATTCAGATATGTCAATTCAAACTGTTGGAACGATTTCGAATCTACTCGATTATTCGACATTTGCGTCGGAAACCAATCATAGTGTCGTTGTTCAAACACTGCCTATTTCAATGACATCAACACAAATGCAAACAACCACTGAGTATCCATTCGAACAACCGATAAATCAATATCAAAATAATAATAATAACAACACGAATTATCTTTTACCGTATCAAGAATCTGTAGGCACATCATGCGTATTCGATGAATTTCTACTCGATGATCTATCGAAAAATGATTCGTCATCATCGGTTCTATTCGATTTCGATGCCATGGATCTACTTGATTTAATCGATAGTGGAACACAAACAAATCCATTGATAACATCACATGAAACTCAAACGATGACTAACTGGGATTCGATGTTGTTAAATGAAGATGAGTGGATTCAAACAATGATGAATAATTAAAAATAGTGTCTTTTTTTCCTTGTTCTGATTCTGTTTCTTTGTTGTTTTTAATCTCTTACTTTCGTTTAGAAAATATATACATATATTTCTAATGTAGATTAGTAAAAAAAGAAAAAGGAAGAAATGATCATTGTAAAATTGATAGCAAAAGATTCGAATTATCCGAATTTGCAAATGAATTCAACAGGATTGATAATCGGAAGAAATCAAGAAACGAAAATAAAAGAAACACGATGTGCAAAAGAGCAAGGTGTGTGTGTGTATCTGAGATAGATGAAATATTGTTTTGTATCTAGTTTCGATTCAGATTGACAATGATCAAGTATTTATTGAACAATTAGGTGCAAATACGTCATTTGTTAATTCAGCACCTTTGAAAATAAATGAAAAACAAATGTTAAACGATGGTGATGCAATATCTTTGTTAGACAATGAATTTATTTATGTAGTAGAAATTAAATCAACATTGAAAAGGCGAAATACGGATAGTGATGATGGCGAAGAAATAGTCGAGAAAAAACAAAAAACTGTCACTCAGGATGATGATGATGAAGAAGAAGAAGAAGACGAAGAGCGTTTAGCTTGGGTTCGAGAACAATTAAACGCTTTACAATCATCATCAACAACAACGACAATCTCTAAAGAAGTTAATCCAACAACCGAAGATCGATGGGAAACACCAGATGACGGTCTCGAAGTGTTTACTTCCAAAGGTGTTACAAGTCGCGATAAAGTCAGTTATAACTCTCTGTTTATCCGTTATTTTCAATATCCTTCTCATCGACAGATCGCAGGTTTCGATATGGATGGTACAATCATTCTAACAAAATCCGGTAAAGTCTATCCAGTTGATGATAACGATTGGCGTATTGCATTTGATACATGTTTTAAAAAGCTCAAACAATTACATGCAGATAATTTTAAAATTGTTCTATTTACGAATCAACGTGGCTTGATGAAAGTTAAATCGACAGATAGTTTCAGAAAAAAGATTCAATTTATTCAACAAAAATTAAATATTCCTCTTCAAGTAAAAAGAAAAACAAACTTTTTTTTTGATTGATAGCAAATAACGAGTGCAGGTCTTTGTTGCAATACATCCTGGTCAATATCGAAAACCATGTATTGGCTCTTGGACACTTCTACAATCGAAAGTAATTGATTTAATTTATGTAAATCAATTCTCATCGAAAGTTTAGTATAACGATGGAATTCAAATCGATAAATCGAAATCATTCTATGTTGGCGGTAAATTGGTGACAAATTGAAAGTTATTTGTGAAAGAAATCTTATTATTTCTAGATGCAGCTGGTCGACCTGATAAATGGCGAGCCAAAGCAAAGAAAGATCACTCATGTGCTGATCGTCTATTTGCAATCAATCTTAGTCTACGATTTTTTACACCGGAAGAATACTTTCTCGGTTTGAGTAAAGCGAATTATGAGATGCCGAAATTCAATCCGACAGCTCTTCGATCGATACAAGAATCGACATCATTGAATTTGCCAGCGGAGAAAATCGAGATGATTGTAATGTGTGGACTTCCGGCTTGTGAGTTCAAACGAACGACTTTCTTTTGAGAACAAAGGTAAAAATATCTATTTTGTAGCAGGAAAAAGTTGGTTTGCAAAAAGATATATTGTTCCACATCAATACGAATATGTCAATCGAGTATGAGAAAACTCGCAACTTTTTCATGTTCACTAATTTCTTTCTTCTCAAAGGACGAACTTGGTACTTGGCAGAAGTGTGTTAAAATTGCTGAAACTAAACTTAATAATAATCAGAATGTTGTCATTGATAATACAAATCTTGATATTGAATCTCGGCAAAGGTACGATTCATTGTTTCAACTCAATGAATTATTTTTCTTTTCTTCAGATACATTGAACTCGCTAAAAAACTGCAAATTTCTTGTCGATGTTTTCTTATGAATGTCTCTCTTGATCATGCTAAACATAACAATCTTGTAAAATTCATCTCTTTCAAAAGTTTAGATCTCTTTTTTTTTTGTTCTGTATTTAGTTTCGACAAATTCTCGGTACTGATCAAGCTCATAAAGACGTCAATGATATCGTTCTAATGTCTTCTCAAAAACGTTTCGTTCAGCCAACACTTAACGAAGGTTTTTCACAAATTCTTCCTCTTAATTTTCAACCAAAATTCGACTCATCTCGACACGAACAATTGTATTATCAATATCTTCTCGATAAATAATCAACAAATAAATAAAATCTAAAAATCATCAAAAGTTTATTAACTGTATAATGCAAACTGAAAAACTTCATTTCATTCTTGTTGATTATGTTGATTCATCAATGAACGTTTGACCTCCAATTCGTTATTCTCTTTTTCGACAGCTGCTGATATATCCAATGTTGTCTTCGTTGACATATGTGGCAACACTTTCGGACACTCGATTTCACCGGTTGAGATTTGTTTCATTTTCCATAAAAGATCATAGGCAATTTCATCGCTAACAACTGAATCATGTTTATACGCTGGATGTGTGGTGACAACGTGCCGCATCCAAGCTGCATTCGTCATTAGCATTCCTGATGCTCGTTTGCTGATTAAATTTAAATATTGATTTATTGTACAACGTGTATCGGCATCGATTTCGATGTTTGATAGATAATCTTGAATGATTCGTAGGAGACCGACGAATTCGCTCTGAATGAAAGAAAAACAAACACGTTCGAATTGAATTACGAATAATGATAAATTACCGATCCATTGATGATTTCATTGATCGTCATAAGACGATGTTCAGATTCGCTTTCAGAGTTTGCTACTGATCCCGTTGAGAATGAATCAGGTGTTTGTGCTACGAAAAGAAAACACTTGAACGGTTTTTTTTTATCATTGCGCCGATTTCTCATTACTTGTCGAAAGTTTCTTTCTAAAATGAAATTTTTGATGTCGAATTGCATCTCGTTGTTGAGCTGCTTGCATATTTTCATCGACATTCGAAATTGGAATAAGTAGATTTAAATTGTACGTCATTATCGCACGTGTTAATAGCACAACGAATGTCACTATGGCTGCATTTTCGAAATCAGTCATTTGTAACTAATCAATTTTAAGGATAGGAAAAACTTTGAAAACAAAGGAAATGATTACTTCAGTTGGTCGAAATTCGACACGCCAGCCGATGTTACTCTTAACTGGCGGTGGTTTGAAACGCATTGATTGCCAATTTGTTGAATTGATATTCTTTTATTTGAAAAAGAAAATTGAATTGAAAAACAAAAAACACGAATTTTACTTCGAAATGATCGGTATCTTGCGTATCATCGAGATGCAATGTCTCTTCGAATAAAGTCACCGTATCTCGAACGAAGAGATGTGCAACATGCTGCGCTAAGATATGATCAATACCTATGAAAATGAATTTTTGATTTAACAAAAAACAAATCTCGATTAAATTTTCTACCGTTGTCCGTTAGTTTTTGGAACGCATCCGCATCTTGAACAACTTCGATATCGTTGTAAATAGCGCTTTCAGGTGAAATATAACAGTCTACACTGGAATAACGAGATTTATGTAAACGATAACGTTCGTTTTTTAACGGCTAAACGATACAATCGTAGAATTAATTTTCGAAACAAAAATTTTACTTCGAGTCCTCGTTCTTCAGCCGTACGATCATCGACCATTCCGCAGATAACATTCCATCGACAATCGACATCAGCTAAATATCCACGCCAAATAGGTGCTGCAGCACTCAATGCCAACTTAAAACGAACAACACACGATTTTACAGAAGAAATACGAAATTTACAATTACGATGATCGGTGTGACTGGCGTCAATTGATCGTAGAGAAAACGTGCTTCATCAATTGATTGAGCTTGAAAAGTGACTTGTAAGCAACTGCAACCCATTCCAAAGCCCATAGCATCGACATAGATATGATCTTCCATCGATGCACTATTATCAGCATCACCATATGCTGACAAATCTTCGACAAACGGACGAGGAGTATTTTTATCAATAAAAACTAATAAAAGAAAAACGATAAAAGATAATCATTGAAAGTCAATGACGTACTTGGTATGTAATGAGCAACTTTTTCTCGACGTCGCATGCGAATATTTCTTGTTAATGTTCTACAAAAAAAATCGAAAATATGCGATGAAATATTTCGGTTGAATTTAAGAAAAAAACAATCAATCATACTTGAAACGAGGATGATCCGGAAAGATGACTTCATCGGGAAAGAATAATGAAGCCGATGCTGATGTGCTCGGTGTTGGTTTATACGAAGGCCAAGTAAAATCAGGACATCCACTTCTGTTAAAATCAATATCAAAAAATTTTCTTTCTTGCTCGACTCAATTGAAATATGTCTACCGTGGGAAATTTGTAGTACTTAGAACATATTCGTCTTTGCCAAGTAATTCCTGACCTTGTTGTCGACTAATATAAAATCATAATTCTCTCAAATTTTGATTTTTCTTTCTCTCTCTCTCTCTACCGTAATCGCATATTTGCCTCAACCATATTGAAATGTCCAGGTAGATGTCCGTAAGGTTGACCAGGTGTGCCTTCGATCATATAATCCTTGGAGACAAAATTATTTAATTTTTTAAACGGAAAAATTCATTTTTACTGCATATTCTGGTCGCCATAATGATGTGCATTCTCTAGATCAATCCAAAGAATATTCTTTGGAAAAAAAGAAACTTAAAAGTATATTTTTTTTCTTTACTCAGGGTTATTATGTTCGGGTTCTTCAAGAATTGGTAAGAGTTCATGTGCTTTGAGAAGAAGTTGAACTTTCTTCTTTTCATGATCAAATCGAACTATGATAAATTCTACCTGAAAGAAAACACATATATCTTGCGTAGTTAGTTTTATTTTCATACTTCATCGCCCCATTTCAAGCAATCGTTTCGACGATCATTTAATTTCTTATAAATCTGCAGAAATTGTTCAATACCATGTTCACGTATATGTTGAGTGTACTTTTTTGTTTCTTCCCATGGTAGCGGATGGCCAAGTGTTAATAAACCCATATATTTGTTGTTTTTTTTAAATTAAAAATCTCCGAAAAAAATAATTTTTAACAATAAAACAGTCGGTATTTATATGAAGTATTGAAAAGCAAAAAAAAAGCAAAGTCATCGTGCGTCTGCAGTTTTCAAAAATGATGCAGAAAAAAGCTGATGACTGTAAAATTGGTCTTTTTTTTTCGTTAAAATAAAATACGGTAAAAAATAAATCACCAATATGATGATTTGATAACATCGAATGAAGAGCGTGAATGAAAGAAAAAAAAAACTATAAGGCCTATAAGTAAATTGTACCAGGACAAAATACAAATGAGTCATCGTTGTTATTTTCTCTTTTGACTGACTGAAATAGGAATATAAGAGAAGACGTTGGTAGTAGCGCCTGGCGCGTGCATAGTGAATACAACATGATAAGATCTCGAGATAAAAGACAAAATATTTTGTATCGTTTATTATTTTTCTAAATAACATTCGTCTGGATAATTTTCAATGGGTAATCATCAATCTATTTCACATAACATAGAACATTATCAACAACAACATATCATACGCAATATGATCCTCATATGGTTAGATACGAATATTGATGAAACAAAAAAAGAATATCATGATATCGTAAGTACTTTACGAACTGTTGCTGACACTGTTAAATTATATACAGATAGTAAAGCATTGAAGGAATGTTTAACAAAAATCGAAAATGAAAAAGTTTATATTCTTATATCCGGTTCAGTTGGTGAACATATTATACCATCGATACATAATCTTCCACAGTTAGATTCGGCATTTATTTTTTGTCATGATCGAGCGAGACATAAACTCTGGACAGATGATTGGCCAAAGATTCGCGATGTCTATACAACTGTCAAACCTATCTGTCAAGTTCTTCAACAAATTAAAACACTCGCCGATTACAATACAATTCCAATGAGTTTTCTAACTATTGATAATCATGCACTTGAAACGGAGATCAGTGAATTTGATCAATCATTTGTTTATACACAAATGATGAAAGATGTTCTATCAACAATTCAATTCGAACAAAAACATTTGACAGAATTTGTTCAATATTGTCGTCAATTACTAGTGAATAACGAAAGACAATTGAATAATCTTCAACATTTCGAGAAACAATACAGTGAAAATGGACCTATTTGGTGGTTTACAAAGGATTGTTTTTTAAAATCAATGTTGACTTATGCATTGAGAGAGATGGACATTGAATTGACAATGAAATTAGCGTTTTTCATTCGACAACTTCATGAACAAATTAAAGATTTATATTACAAACAATTTAGTAGACATGAATCAGACAATCTTGTCGTCTATCGTGGACAAGGTATGAGCAAAGAAGATTTCGAAAAAATGAGAAATAATCAAGGTAAATTAGTATCATTCAATCATTTCCTTCTGACAAGTCGAAATCCATCGACACCTCTTAATTTGGCACAATATGCAGCAACAAATCCGAATTCTATTGGTGTTTTCTTTCGTATGCAAGTCGATCCATTGAAATTAGCCATACCATTAGCATTCATTTCCGAAATTACGAATTGTACGGACAAAGATGATGTTCTCTTTTCAATGAACACCGTTTTTCGTATATCCGATATTGAACCAATGGATCAAGATCATCGAGTTTATCAAGTTCATATGCAATTTATCAATGGTAGCGATGAAAATCTTCGTTTACTAACGGATAAAATTCATGAACAGACATTTCCTGAACAACAGGGATGGTTTCGTTTGAATTCATTATTAGAAAAATATAATCAATGTGTAGATATTCAAGAAATCTATCAAATACGTTTTGATCAAACACAAGATAATGAAGAAAAAGCGAAGATTTGCAGTCGAATCGGACTAATGAAATATTCTCAAGGTGAATATCGAGATGCATTGACATTCTTCGAAAAGAAACTTCATATTCAAGAACAATTTCTCAATGCTGATGACACACAATTAGCTCTATCATACAGTGAAATCGGAAATGTCTATCTGAGTACGAATGAATATTCAACAGCATTGAAATTCTACAATAAAGCACTTGAATACAATCAAAAATCATCTTCATCCGATAGTCTTACGATTGCTTCACTTTATAATAACATCGGTTTAGTCTATTCATATATGAATGATTACGAACAAGCACGTTCATTTCATTTTGAAGCTTTAAAAATTCGACAACAATCCCTGCCACCAAATCATTCTCAATTGGCATCATCCTATCATCAAATTGCTGAATGTTATCACAAAATGGGAGAATATTGGCAAGCATTAACCTACTATGATAAATCATTAGAAATTAAAAAGAAAGCTCAACCAGTCAATCATTATGATATTGCTTATTCACATAATCATATTGGAGATATGTACAGCAATATTGGTGATTATCAAAAAGCCATAGCTGAATATGAAAAAGCTTTGGATATATTCGAACGAGTTCTTCTTCCTAAACAACAAGATCTAGCTGAAACATACAGAAAAATCGGTTCATTATACGATAAATCAGGTGTTGCAACTGAAGCTCATGTATTCTATGAACGTGCTATGAATATTTTTTAAATGTACCTTTTTTGTTAACGAAACTAACTTTCACTAGAGATGTCGTAGATGAATAAATCAGTTAGTGATTGGATTAAAATTTCAAAGAAAGACTAACTATTACGTACAAATCTGACGACTAGACGAGAGAATAATATATATATATAGCTTGATCTCGATAAGAACAAAACAATATATCATGTCACCGAATACGTATCCAGCTCTTTCGGGTTACTATGAATTATTGAAAACAATTGGTAACGGTGGTTTCGGTAAAGTTAAACAAGCAATACATTTACTAACAGGCGAATTCGTTGCTATTAAAATAATTGACAAAGCTAAACTCGGCAGTGATGTGGCACGTATTGCACTTGAAATTGCTGCAATGAAAGATTTACGTCATCAACATATATGTCAACTTTATCAAGTGATTGAAACGGATGATTTCTATTTTCTTGTCTTAGAAGTAATTTCAAATTGAACGATTTGAATATCTAATAATAGAAAATTTTTGTTCATTTTCGTAGTATTTTTGCAATGGAGAATTATTCGATTATATTGTTAATCGAAATCGTTTGTCCGAAGAACAAGCTCGACATTTTTTTCGTCAGATTCTTTCAGCAGTCGCTTTCATGCATAAGAAAGGCTATTGTCATCGTGATCTCAAGCCGGTATAATATTCGAAATTGTTTCTGAAATCAAAATATTATTCTCGTTTCGTTCAACAAAAAACTAGGAAAATTTGTTACTTGATCGTCGAGAGAATTTAAAACTGATCGATTTCGGCTTATGTGCACAACCAAAAGGCGGAATCAATTTAGCATTTCTAGGTACTGCTTGTGGTAGTCCAGCGTATGCAGCACCGGTAATAAGAATTGAATGAATCGAAAAAAAAACAGAGTATCTATTTGATTGGGGTATTATTTAGGAAATCATTGCGGGAACAAACTATCGAGGTGATGTGGTATGATAGATTCTAATTTTCGAATATGAAACAGAAATGATCGTTCGTGTTTTTTTTTCTTCTTTATTAGGCTGATGTTTGGAGTCTTGGTGTCCTTCTCTATGCACTTCTATGCGGAACACTTCCATTCGATGATGAAAACATTGCTGTTATGTATTCGAAAATTCAAGTACGAGATTTTACTGTCATTTTGTATTTCAAAGTTGATTTAGAATGGACTTTATTATATTCCACCTTGGTTATCACAAGAGAGTATAGCAATTCTTCGTGTAATGCTTCAAGTCGATCCAAATAAACGAATTCGCATCGATGATCTTCTTCGTCATCCATGGCTTATAAATGAAACCTATTCTGAACCAGTCAAATACGAATCTGTCTATCAAGTAGCTCAATTCTTTCAACAATCAATTCAACTACTTTCATTTTTTGTTTTTTTTCCTAGGATAAATTAGATCTCTCATGTGTACGTGAGATAGCCTCCTACTATGGTCGAACCATCAATGATGTTTCTCAAGAACTATCGAATGTTTGTTTTTTTTTATTTTCTTAAAAATAACATCAAAATTCCGTTTTGAATTTCTCTAGAAACAATATGATTATACAACAGCGACGTACTACATTCTAATGGATCTGAAATCACGAAATAAATCCATACGTCTTTCACAAAATCCATCTCGAACAAGTAATGGATGTGACTCACAAAACAATTCTAATCCGAGCAATATTCTACGCGAAAAAAATCAAGAATTAATTTTACGTTCACGTCCGACGGATCAGCCGGCTGATCTCTTACTTATTTCTCAACAAACGAAAATCTATAAAACTCCAGCTAGAGAAAATAACGAAAATTCAGATCCAGCAACAATCAAGTATGAAATTGACCGAGAAAACGAAAATATTCGCATTTTTGATCATTTAGAGCATCGCATTGTCAACGAATTCTTCTATTTGCTGATTCGCCAAGTGGATCGAAACGTACAAATGACAAAAAAGGAGGTTCGATTTATTTTGACAAGTCGTTTTTCAGTTCGATATTTGTCTATTAGATTGTCGTATGACTACATCGAAATCATTCGATGATGGTCTTGATGAGAACTATGTCGATGATTCGAAGATTGCTTCAGCATTAAAGTAAATTGAACGTCGATGATTTTGAATTTGATGATTGTTTTCTTTTGCGCAGAGCATTCTCAGTAGGAGCTGTCGATATGGATGATCTCGATGTTTATCTAACTCCTCAACGTCAAACGAAAAAGATTCGTTCGATATTTGGCAGTGTCGAACGTGGTTTAAATACAGTCAAACAGATTCTCACACCGAAGCGATTTCCAACAAATAAACCACGTAAAACTTGGGTAAAACATAGCAATCTTCTCGTTCAAATCTCTTCTATTCAATACATGAATTCTATCTAGGAAACAGCTAATGTTACTGCAATTAGTCTCGATGATGCCGATCAAGTGTGCGATCTACTCGAACAATCGATTAAAATCAATTCTCAACTTAAATACAAACAAAAAGGGTATCACCTAAAAAGCGAAATCAATTTTGTTTTCAACATTTTTGATTGCTTGTAGAAGTCGTTTTATTTATAATGTTTTTATCGAAGATGATTGGGGTAAGATTGTCTTAGAATTCGACGTCGAAATCGTCGCTATACAAAGTAAACAATTGGGTATTCAACGTAAACGTACGAAAGGCAGTGCTTGGCATTACAAACGATGTTGTGAAGATATTATTGGACAATTAAATCGACTTTTAACATCAATTAATTAACACAAAATCTTCTTTTTTCTATAACTGTTTTGTCTGATAGAGAAATTTTCATGAATGAAGAATTTTTTTTCTGTATTTATTTCAATTATATTTATTTAGAGAAAAATAAAAGAATATGTATATATATTTATTTATTTATTGACATTTAAGTCATCGATCTATTGTTTTTCTTGTATTCGTATTTCGTTTTAATCAACGAATGAATGAAAAGGCAAATACAACTATGAGTCATCTTGGATATATATTGGAGATGAAAACTTATAACACTACACTAATCAGCAAATATGCAACGGCAACAGAGTACGAACTCGAAAGGACAAACACGAACTGAAACTGATACTTTCGGACAAATTCAAGTACCGATTGAATCTTATTATGGAGCGCAAACAGCTCGATCGATGCATCATTTTAATATTGGCCTACCGACTGGTAATTTTTCATTTCATTGAAGATTGAATTCAATTTTTTAAAATTAATTAGATCGAATGCCATTTCCATTAATCGAAGCATTTGGTCTATTGAAAAAATCTTGTGCAATCGTAAATAAACAATTCGGTCTTGATAGTCAAGTATCCGATGGTATTTGTCAGGCATGCGATGAAATCATCGATGGCAAATTCGATGACGAATTGAGCGTTTGGCAGACGGGTTCAGGCACACAAACGAATATGAATGTGAATGAAGTGATATCCAATCGTGCCATTGAAATACTTGGCGGCGTTCGAGGAAGTAAAAAACCTGTTCATCCAAATGATGATGTTAATAAAAGTCAAAGTTCGAATGATACATTTCCGACTGGTAAAACGAAAAACTAAATTTGACGTTGAATAAAAAATTACGATTTGGTTGATATTTAGCCATGCATATTGCAGCTGTATTAGAATTAGATCGACGATTATTTCCAGCTCTCGAACATCTTCATGTTGGATTAAAAAATAAATCCGATGAATTTGCTGATGTTTATAAAATTGGTCGAACACATTTGCAAGATGCAGTACCAATGACACTTGGACAAGAATTCTCAGCATATGAATATCAAATTACAATGAATATCGAACGTTTGAAAGGCGTTCTACCACGTTTATATCAATTAGCTATCGGTGGTACAGCTGTTGGCACGGGAATTAATACGCCGAAAGGTTTTGGAAAATATGTAGCTGAGAAATTGAATGAACTAACAAGATTTCCATTTATCGATGCACCGAATAAATTCGAAGCATTAGCAACTCATGATACAATGGTTGAATTGAGTGGAGCTTTGAATACATTAGCAGTTAGTTTGAGTACGTTGAATTTATTTTGTTTTTGCTTGAGATAATTTCGTTTTGTTTTCAGTGAAAATTGCGAATGATATTCGTCTGCTCGGTTCGGGACCTCGTTGTGGTTTAGGTGAATTAATTCTACCGGAAAACGAACCTGGTAGTTCGATTATGCCTGGCAAAGTTAATCCAACTCAATGTGAAGCAATGACTATGGTTGCTGCACAAGTTATGGGCAATCATGTTGCAACGACAGTTGGCGGTTCGATGGGAAATTTTGAATTGAATGTCTTCAAACCATTGATTATCCGAAATGTTCTTCACTCCATTCGAATTCTTTCCGATGTTTGCCTATCGTTTACTGATCATTGTGTTACAGGAATTAAAGTCAATTCGTCTGTTCTCACTCGTTATATGCGTGAATCACTTATGTTAGGTAAATTTTTTTAAGAAACAAAGAAAATCTTCCATTAATCTCATTTTAGTAACTGCTCTAAATCCTCATATTGGATATGATAAAGCAGCTCAAATTGCTAAAAAAGCACATCACGAAGGTACGACATTACGCGAAGCAACATTAGCTCTTGGTTATTTAACTGAAGAGCAATTTAATCAATATGTCAATCCGAAAGATATGATATGAGAATGCCAAAAACATGCAAGACTGAAGATAAAAATAGATTTTATTATTTTTATTTCTTCACGCATATAAAGACAAGAATGTATTTGCTAGTTTAATACCAAATTTACAAAAATATTCCGAGATTTCCTGTAATCTAGATAGAAGATAATCGTATTTTTGTTTCCAATATGATCGATTATGTAATGTTAAAATAACAAATTCAGCAAAACGATCACCATTCAAATGATTTCCAATGAAATCCAATAGTTCATTGACGTTCAATTGCGATTGATTGATATTGCCACGTTTGCGAATATACGGTCGAGAATTGACACAGATTAAAATACCTTTGCCTTCACTGATAATTTCACCATCGGGATGATAGAGTGAACTATATTCATAGTAATACTCCGAGATTTTAATCGGTTTAACAAGAAAAACATCATTCATAATCGTAAATGCTCCACGTCGTTGACCATCGAATTGTTCATCATCTCCTGCATAAATATTCGTTATAACATATGCAATTGGTACTTGATTTTGTTTAAATTGTAATAAAATTTGCGTCACTATTTTACTATCAACACGTCCGTTCATCGATGCACAATAGATAATAAATAATGGATTAATATGTTTTTCTTTGATTTCATTAAACATATTTTCAATATCACTCGAACTATCCCATTTATCAATACCCTTCGTATCCCAAAATCGAAATGTAATGTTACCATGATTGATACATGTACAAGAAATTGTTTGAGTAACATGATCAAGATTTGGCGATGAAGGAAGTTCTATACCAGTCATCGCTGTTATAAGTGCCGATTTGCCAACACCAGCTCGACCGAATATAAGAATATCTACTGGCGGTATTTGACGTTTGATGACTGAAGGAGTTAATTTGAATTGTTCGCAATTTGTTATTGTTGTTTTGTCGACCAAGGATTGAACAGCATCGATTAAATTCGAACCTCTTCGAGGAATTGGTGCTGCATCATGTTCCAATGATTGATCATCACACCATTGTTTCGATACAGATATTTCATCATCATTATGAGTGAATAGAATACAATCCGTTGAAGTCATCTGCTGACTACTCACGAGTATACTTGATATAGTTTTTTTTTTCTAAAAACGAACTTAAAACAATGAATGTATTTTTATCATTTCTTATCTCAGTCATATGACAGTTTGACTTGTTTTGTTTTTTCTTTCGAATAAGTCATCTTAGCAACCAATGTTCATTTATTTGACGAAAAATTTTCTTTTGTTTTAATGTCGTCTAGTGTTCGTTCATTTTTTCAATCTCATTTTGTTCAAAGACAAGCTCTCAATACGAGCTGTTGCGGTACTGATGCAAAGAAAAAAACAGTAAAAAAAACGAGTAATCCTAAACTCAATGAAGTCATTCAACAACGAGCCACACCCAACATAACAATCGATGATAATCTCACAGATTTATTCGGTAAAAAAGATGTCACAAAAGCTTTAATTCAGCAATTAGCTCAACGAATGTTAACAGCACCGATGAATTCAACAAATGATGATCCACCTCGATTATGTACAAAGAAACATGTGAGCAAATTTTCTGTGCATACGAATAAAATCGATGCTGATTTATTTGAATTCTTAAGTGTTTGTTTGCTAATGAACCATTAACAATTAAACCTGTTACATGTGTGCCCGGTATCGGCCCAGTGCATGGAGATCTATGTGAAAAACACGGGTAGATCGACTGTTGCCTATTTGAGACAAACTCTTTGAATATTATTTTTCTTGAAGAATTGTTATGGCTCATCAATTACTCTCGAGGTATATGACGAGTGCAAACGATCAAGAATTTGAAAAATCTCTTGTTCAACAACTTGGCTTTACTCCAAAATCAGCTGCTATGACACGTGATGGACTCAAAGAATTGCAGCGTCATTTAATTTGAATGAAAGAAAAATTTTCATTAGAATAACCTAATTATCACAGTTTTATTGATTTTCTTCCACAGATTTCGTACGGTATATAAACGGAAGAGTATTCGAACGTTTCGTTGTTGGTTTAGATTGAGTTTCATTCGATAATTCAGTCGGCAGATGTTCTTCTTTTGGTATAACTAAATATTTGTAAAGTGTTCGTCGTGATACTTTCTGAACAGGTTCAACGTCATATGGACGAAATCGTCGTTCACAACATAATCGATACAATTCATGAATAAGTTTTGTTGCAACAAAATCACTTCAAATCATAAAAATAAATAAATAAACGTTTATTCGAACAAACTAACCTGGCGTTTGTGCCGATAATTCTCAAAATAAAATTCCCATCAGCTTCTAAATATTCGAGATTGAAGAAATGCAAGAGTTTACGTTCGTTTTTATAATAATTTCGTGGAACAAGATACATTCGAGATTGATGATGAATTTTTCGTCCATCAGAAAGAATATAAACTTCTTCACCTGCTGCAGCTGAGTCATCGCGACTAAAAACTAACGAGAACAAAAATCCATTTAGAAAATTAGTTAATTGCTAATAAGGAAACCTTTCATCAGAAGTTCATTTTCTTCTTCATTAATATGATTGAAGCAAGTATCGTTAAACGGCCACTTTTGAACTAATTCTTGATCCATAACTTGTAAACGACTGAGAAGATGCGATTCACATCGAAAGAATAGTCGAAATATCCAAATGAACAGATCATAGATTGTCAAAATGATGACAATAACAAACCAAAACCAAAGAAATGTAAAAATTTGCTAAAATCAAAAAAAAATCCAAATTCATTGTTTTATTTTTTCTCTCACGAACTTGATTGAATAGATTGACTGGCAAAACACACATGACTGTATACGTATGTGATATTTTCAATGCATTTGCTTCACGTATTTCAAAATCACTGATAGGAAGACAAAAAAAAAACGAGATATATCTATGCGTTGAAATCAATTTACCAGAGAGTCACTTTAGGAAAATATCGACTTGGATAGTCCCAACTTCGACCTTCATACAAATGTGTTAGAACTGTCGAACCTAACGACCAAAATGGTTGTCCGAGAAGAAATGATAGTAATAGAACTTGTCCAAAAACATTGAGAAGATAGAGAATTTTGACGAAGATAAATAAATTTCGTAGATAATCGCCCATATAACGACCTGACGATGGAAAAAACATGAGAAAACATTTTTTCAACAATGATGTTGCACGATTATTCGATTGTCGACGTGGATCATCAACATATTGATCAATAATTAAAAGCATATATTTCAATAGTTCTTCACGTTTTTTATTATCCGTTGTTTTCTTATAATTCGATGCTGCTTCGACTATATCTCGTACATCGATGCCTAAACATGGTTTATGAACTCAAAAAAAAACGAAACGAAACTTCAAAATAGATTGTTCTACCAGATCTTTGACATAGAACTCGCCATATAGCATAGGGAATATAGAAGAAAAATGCTTGAAATAAAAGTATAAACGGTATCCATTGATAATAACGTATCGATGATTCGAGACGTTGAGCATTATGTTCAGGAACTTCAGTTCTTTCATCAAGATAATACGTATTACGAACCCAACAGACCTGAAATTCGATTTCAAAGAATAAAAAAAAGAGCAGAAATAATTGAATTCGTTCTCATTTACATTATTCGTATATTCTTCATAATTTCCCGTAAAAAACGCCGGAATCTATAAAATACTTATTGATTTTGATTTGAAAGTCAAATGAAATTTCTTTACCCAACATTGAATACGTTTCATTGTGAATTCTCGATTTGAAACGATAACAGTGAATGCAATGAGTATTGCACATGTATATCGATAACTAAGACGATCACCAGTCGAATCATCGCTACGAGATGTGCCGAGAAACAGACCAGAAAAATCGTTAGCAGCTTTTAAAATCAATCCAGACATGATTCAATCGAAAACTCAAAGAAAAGAAAAAGAAACTTTTTCTCATCAAAAAAACGCAACGGGAGAAAGTATACAAGCATAAAAAAGTAAATGATGGTCCAACCTAAAAGAGAGAAAGAAATGTTCGTCGTTCTCTATACGGCTTTTTTTTTCTTTTAAAATATACTATTAAAAAAGGAAACTTTGTCATAATGAAGCGTATGAATAAAAGTAAGTATGTATTGCATATAGTTTGTCAATTAATTTCTTTTGATCTATGCATAATGGAAAAGAAAAGAAAAGAAAAGAAAAGAACATGACAAGAGACTTTTAAAACGACTGAATCAATGATCGAATGCGACCTCTAGTTTTCGAAATCTCGAACAGGTTATTCATTTAATTCATTCATTCATTCATTCATTTAATTCATTCATTCATTCATTCATTTATTTCAAAATGAATACTGTCGAAAGTGAAAATGATCGTCACACCGAACAACTAGCTGCAAAGGTTTCTCGCTTGAAGCATGTTCGTAGATATGAACTTAACAAGTTTTCGTTTGTGATTAAAAAAATGTGAATTTTATTTTGACAGATTGCACTCGATATTGACAATGAAACGAAAGAACACAATCGATTTCTTGAAACAATGGTATCAATAAATTCATCAATATTAAGAAGATTTTTCAATTTCGTCATTTTAGAGTTTCGATATGAATACAGCTCGAAGTTTTCTCGGCGGTAGTGCTCGTCATTTAGTTAACACAATGACAAGTGGTGCAAATGATCGACGTGTCATGTATTACGTCATCGGTGGAATTGTATTTAGTTTTGTTTTTTTATACTATGTTGTTAGTTCACTTCGTAAATAATTACTAATTTATTTCTTCCAAATAAATATTTTCAGATTTCAACATGAAATTATTCATTCATAATATTCTCAAAATTTTACCATTGAAAATCCAAGCGAATAGAATTGAAAAGATTTCTATGAATTATAATCGAGAATTTCTATTGAGAATCCTACAACGAATTGATTATGATAGATTGAAAGGTGCAGTAAAAGACGTAAGTATTCATCTGAAGATAAAACGAACAATATTCAATGAAAATAACTTTTCTAGTTGCAATTAGATGAAGTTCTGTCGGATAAAATCGAAACGAATGATGAATCTTTAAGAAAACTTCATCGAATTCTATTCGAATACGAAATTCACGAGGGTCAATTGATATGTCCAGTAACAAATCGAAAATATCCGATTTCGAAAGGCATTGCTAACATGTTATGAATTCAACTAGTTCTGTTTTCTTTTTGTTATTCAAATAAATATGTCGATAAAAAAGAAGCAAGATAAAAAAAAAGAAAACACCTTCGTACGAACTTTTTGTTCGTGACATTAGTTTCTCTTTGTCAAAGAACTCCGACAGACATTTCTCTCTCAGTTCTATGATTCGAAATCGGTTCCATCGAAAATCTGAACAATCAGAGTCAATCAAAGAAAAAATGGAAATTATATACATTCGATATGATTCCAGATTTTCTTCAATCGAATCCGTACATTCGCACGGGATATCGACATGGTTTAACTGTTCGAGAGTGTTTTGTTAGTTTATTCTATTTAAATAATGAATCGGTGAATATTTGGTCGCATTTAATCGGTGCTGGAATATTTATTTATTTTTTCTTTCGGGATATTTATACAGGTCGAGCATTACCATTTTTAAAAACAAATCTGGATTTTTATTTGCTTTTATTCTTTACATTTTCTGTGATCGTAAGTTGAGAATATTTTATATTTTTTTGGCTAATTTAAAAATCTAGGTTTGCATGTTTTGCTCAGTATTCTATCATTTATTCGGTTGTATATCGTCTCGTGCATTTGCTGATTTTCTTAAATTAGATTACTGTGGAATTGGTTTAGGTATTCTCGGTTGTTATCTCTCCGGTTTACATATATCATTCGAATGTTATCGTCATTGGCGAATTAGCTATGAAACACTAATCATTTCGATGATGTTTCTAGCTGTCATTTATTATATTCACGGTGTTAAACGATACATAACACAAAATATTCATGTTACTCTATTTATTACAATATCACTATCAGGTTTTATACCAGCTGTTCATTGGTTTTATTTACATGGCGGTTGGACAAATGAATTTGTTCGACACTTTTTTCCGAAATTATTTGTTCTCTATGCAATTCTTGGGTTTGGCACGTTGATCTACCTCATTCGATTTCCCGAGAGATTCTTTCCGGGTTATTTCGACTTTCTTTTTTCCAGTCATCAGATTTGGCACATTGCAACATTGGCTGCATTCGTCTGGTGGTACAACAATGGTGTTGAACTGCTCGAATATCGTCTAATTAATCCTTGTAATACCTGAGAGACAAATAAAGAAATGATTTCTATTTGTGACATGCTAAGTTTATGATTTTCGTTGCTTTATCGTCTATTGTTTTTTTTTGTTTGTTAAATAAACGTCAAGAAATTCGAAATAAAACATAAAAACAACAATGATCATGAATAGGATATGTTAAAGTGAATGAAACTGAAAAACCAAGAAACACTGCGCATATGCGCATACAAAGACGATATATATATATATAAAGACAAGAGAGTATTGCGAAAAACATCAAGCAGATCTACGGAGATGGAACACCACGAAATGTATTGCCTCGACTTCCACGAAAACCACCACCACGAGCTCCGTTTCCTCTGCCTAAAATAGAAAATATTTTGTTTGAATAAAAGACAAGATAAGATTTTTCTGCGTACCACGAAAACCACCACCTCCTCCTCTGCTATTGTTATTCCAGTGATTGTTTCCATCTGAATTATTATTCCAATGGTTTCGACCGCCACGAAAGCCTTTAAAAAATCGAAATTATTCTCTCAAAATTCTCATTGATATTCTTTAACACTGACCTCGATTATTAAAACCACCTCGAAAATTGTCGTTCTTTCGAATACGACGTTGAGCTAATTGCACTCGAACAACTGCATTCAACGAATTTATATGTTGATCTAAATAAAGAAATCGGACGTTTTTTTTTCTCTCTTTCTTGAATTTCATTGCTCATTCGAGTACCATTGTATTCTGCAATTGCTTTATCTGCTGTTTCTTCGTCTTCATACGTAACCGTAGCTCGACCATTGCCTTCGCCTGTCATTCGATCCTTGTAAATCCAAATTTTCGGACCACCTGATCGTTCATCAGTCTACATAAAAACAGCTCTTTTCTCTCATCCCGTCCTATGAAATTCACAATGACGAACTTTAATCGGTCCAACAGATGAAAATGCTTCGAAAATATCATCTCGTGTGATGTTTCTCGGAAGATTTTGTACAAATATTGCATCCTTAAGTATTTCAACTTCATCTTCGTCTCTATTATTTTGTCGTCGAAAACCATAGCCACCGCCACCACCTCCTCTTCCTAAACAAGCAGATCAATTCGATTGTCTTTTTCTCTCCGAGTTTTGCTTACGTTCAAAATTATTTCGATAGGATCCACTGAAAATATTTCCAAAGATTTTTTTTATGAAAATCGTTTTCATTTCGATGATTTACCTTCCTCTTCCATTATTATCATTACTGTCTGAACGATCGAAACCACCACGTGATCCTTGAATAAATAGAAAAGATAAACATGTTTGACGTTGACAATTTTGACAGAATTTACCGCGAGAACCTGCACTCCAAACATTTCCACCTTCTCGTGGGAGAGAATTCGTATTATTCGATGACATTTCGTAAAAAGAATTCAATAGGTTTTTTTTTCTTCTTTCTTGTCTATATGAACAAATAAGATAATGGTGGAACTATAGTAGAAGAATCGATCTCTCTTGAAGAATTTTTCTCTTTCTCAATGGAGATATGCGATAGATGATAATGTCGGAACTAGCTAAAAGAGGTCGCTCATTGATGATCATCGGAAAATTCGAATGAATTTCGGAAACTTCGAAAAAATGAATACGAAACAAAGAAAATCAATTTGTTTCTCGCAATTCGAATAACAAAACATCAAAATGACAGATTGATCAAGGTCAATTTATCGAGTAAAATCCATTCTCATGCGACATCTGTATGCACAACAGCTGACAAACTAGGTTTTTTTTTATTATTTATCTTTGATTTCCATTCTATTCATCATTTTATTGAGTCATTTGTCTGCTATTATTATTAGTCTGTATATTCATGATTAATCTATAGTAATTGAGTCCAATTCATCAAAATCGATTTCACAAATCTGTTCAAGGTAATGCTTCCGTTCTGTTAATCCTCTTTTGCTAATGGTTTAGTCATAGAATTGACAGACAAATCAATGCATTTGTTATTTTGTTTGCTCTTCTATGTTTAGCTGCATAACAAATCAGTCAAGTATTTTACATGTCATTGATCTAGTCACACTGACAACAATTGCCACCGTTCAAAATCCGAATCTTGACCGTCAATTAGCACGAATCGTTTCGGGAAATGCAGGTTAAAATATTCAAATGAAAGAAAATTGTCAATTGTTTTTTGTATTTTATTTATTTTTTAACTAAAAGAAAACTTATCGAAACATCTCGAATCCGTATATAAATTTCTGCGACCCGACGATCGTCTATTATTGGTTTGTTCATGTTTTTTTTAAACTTGTTAATTGTACATTTCATTTTGAATGAACTAGATGGTTCAATTCGAAAGTGTTTTTCCAAATCATTTTCGTTATCTCGTCATTATAACGCGTCTCGGCAAACAACAGACTGAAGAGTAAATTGAATATGTTTATCTTTTTCTCTAACTAGTCGATTGTGTTTGTCTAGATCAGCAATTCTTGGTTTTGATATATTTCCAAATAAGATCACCATTGGAATGATTCTACCGATTTGGGCAGATTTGAATATTTCACTCGACGGTGACGGGTATAACAAAAACAAAACAACTATCAAAGAAAATATTTTGTGTTCTAATCTCAAGAGGTTTCAAACTGACTTCCTGTGATCAATGTTTCCGATTCAAACCGGTGAGCGTTCAAGCTCTATGGTAAAACGGCGATATGTTCTTCATTTTATTTTCTAATTTCATAAAACTTTGCTCTCTCAGGACAACTTATCAAAGTCTGCATAAAGCATCAAATCAAGCTCGTCATTATAACTATATTGCTAATAATGAGATAAGTCATACGTGGCTCGATTACTATCGACAAGCGAAAATTCGATCGAATCAAATCTATGTCAATGAATGGAATCAAATGGATGAGATTGTTTCACATCGAAGTGATTCACCGCATTTCTATCAACCGTAGATTGCAATTTTCATTATTGAAGAAAACTTTTCGTCTTTTTCAAGTTTATCATCCGATGACGAAACATTCCGAACACAAATTCGTACGAAACTAAAGGAAATCATGCTTCAAGTTAATCTCGATGAAGTTACATCGAAATATGTAAATAAAAACAAAACGATCTGAGACTCATTTTGTTTTTTTTTGTTAAAATTTAGTTACGT
>Ga0209922_101227_pt1 | contig 25644 bp, 25 predicted proteins | sample ThiBiot_500_biof_FD_183946 | JGI IMG/M metagenome (GOLD analysis project Ga0209922, IMG submission 183946) | Wastewater bioreactor microbial communities from Cape Town, South Africa - Thiocy_expt_500_biof (SPAdes) | ecosystem: Engineered > Bioreactor > Thiocyanate-remediating > Anaerobic-Aerobic ... | reverse complement strand
TTCTGGATCAACCGTTGATTCATCTATATATTCGAATAGTGTATGCATTGCTTTTGTATTTTATTATCTTTGTTGAATTTGCACTCCTTTTTTTTAAACACAAGTAATGGCCTAAAACCTTGAACAAGAGTTAAAAGAAACTAAGATTTAAATACTTTATCACCTTGTAATGTTAAGGTCTGATAAGAACAGGTACAGAACAAAACAAAGGTACGATTCTCGAACGCGAACAAATGCATCGTGATATTCTATTCAAGAAGATGAAAAGAACTTTGGACCGTACATACGAAACAAAAAGTTTGTTGTTTTTCTTTTCTACTTTATCAACCGCAAGCATAAATGCGTCGATATACTGTGAAGGTCACGGTCATGCAACCGAGTTTCGAGATAAACTGCTTAAATTTTAGATCGTGTTGAATTACTACCTTGAAAAACATATAATATCATCTCACACAATCAACATCACTATATAAGTAGTCAAATATTTTGTATTATATCCCATGCGTACAGACAAAATGCAGAAGCAAATTTTAGTTGGTATTATCATGCTCTTTGGAATAATTCAAAGTGAAGGAGCTTTCAGTGGAGTACAAAAACAATTTCAACAACAAATGCTAGCTGCACATAATCGATTTCGAGTTCGTCATTGTGTATCACCTCTTCGACTCGATGATAATCTCAGTCGTTCAGCGCAACGTTACGCTGAAGTACTTGCGCGAACAAATACTTTTAAACATAGTGGAACCAAAGGTATCGGAGAAAACCTTTACATGATGAGTAATTCACAAAAAATAACCAAAGTTGATGGTAAATAAAACAAAATATTTAAAAAAAAATCAAAATATCCTGTAGGTGCGAAAGGAACACAATCATGGTACGATGAAGTAAAATTTTACAATTACGCTAATGGTGGTTTTTCAATGAAGACAGGCCATTTTACACAAGTTGTTTGGAAAGGTTCTCAAAAACTTGGTGTTGGTTTTGCATATAGTAGTGATCGCAAGAAAGTTTATGTTGTTGCTCATTATTCACCTCCTGGTAATTTCATCGGACAATACGCACAAAATGTTCTTCGACCGAAATGCTGAATTTTTCAATTTTTTTTTCTCATTCTCAATAAATCATCACTATTTATTCTAACATATTATATTTCTGTATATATTCTCCTAGGATCATGAATACGAACCAATATTTCGAGGTCATCTCCTTGAAAAGATTTAAATTCAAATAGAAACCTATAAAGAATCGTACAAAGAGTATAGTCGAAATATTTTCTTACATCATATCATGTACAAGCGAGTTTTACTTGGTATTGCCGTGCTCATTGTAACAATTCAATGTGAACGATTATCAAATCGTACTGATCGATACAAACGCGCTTTCAATACGAAACAAAAACAATTTCAACAACAAGTGTTAACAGCACATAATAAGTTTCGAGCACGTCATTGTGTATCGCCACTGCAATTGGATAAAGGTCTGAGTCGTTCAGCACAACGTTACGCTGAATTACTTGCACGAACAAATACTTTCAAACATAGTGGAACGAAAAACATCGGAGAAAATCTTCAATTAATGAGTAGTTCTCAAAAGATAACCAAAATTGATGGTAAAGAAACACCAAATATTAGTTGATAATACGTATATGTATATCTTATAGGTACTAAAGCAACACAAACATGGTATGACGAAGTGAAATTCTACAATTATGCTAAAGGTCTTTTTTCGAAGAAGACCGGTCATTTCACACGACTTGTTTGGAAAGATTCTCGAAAAGTTGGTGTCGGCTTTGCGTATAGCAAAGATCATCGAAAAGTCTATATTGTTGCTCAATATTCACCTCCTGGCAACGTTCTAGGACAATTTACAAAAAACGTTCTTCGACCAAAGTGCTGAACTTTCTTTTTTCTTTTCTATTTTGAAATGACGTCATTCGAGAGAGGAAAATTCCATCACGTTGTCTATGCATATAAAGAGAACGAGAAAAATAACAGAACTTATTTGAATAATGAATCGATCACGACATGTTGCGCATGTTGCATTCTGTGATTCTTCTTATTTCGTTCGATTTGATGATAATTCATGGTCAAGTCGAGGTGTACCGAACGTATTAACGAATCCATTGGAAAAAAACAAATCCGATATTGAATTTCTTGCATTAGGTTCAAATGAACAATATTTTTATAGACTTGCAAATGGCAAGTTTGTCTATAAAATTCATGATAATTACATCAATGAGTTATTACGAAATTCGACACTTCGACCGCATAAAGTATTTTGAAAATAATTTTTCTCTCAAAAATTATCGACTCATTCAAATTTTGAATTTCAAGATTTGGTTTAATGAAAACAATGGATATATCATTCAATTTGAAGATTTCAATTTAGCATGGAGTAATATTCCAGAAAAACTTCGATTGAACTTGAAATTACGTTCGAAAACTTTACCCAAAATCGAACATATCACATTCGGTCCGGATGACATCTGGTGGATAGCTTTTCAAGATGGATCTTCTTCGTGGTCATCGAATATACCCAGATGTTTCCATCCGTTTTTAAATAAGATGAAATGTCTTGTATTAGATCCGATGTCACATTGTAATTATTTCGTATTTAAAAGCGATGGAGGTATGACATGGAGTGTAGATGATCGGTTCTCTGCTCTTGTCCATGTACGTACGGATGGCAGTGTGCATTATATTAATCCTCAGACTATTCGTTATACACAAAACTCGATTAGTCGTATGTTGAATTGATTTGTTCAGAGAGGAGAAAACAATGATTTATGTTTTCGTAATAGATGAATTTGCAAATGGACAAAGAATTTTCGATTTACGTGATGAACTTGAACAAGGACTAACAACGGTTGATGAAGTGCCAATAATCGATGTTATACGAACACAAAGTGGTAATATTTGGTCATTAAATAACCGTCGTTTATGGTGTTTTCGTAATGCATCAAATGTTAATCAAATACCGGTTCGTTTTGTCAAACAACGACCCAATTGGTTCGATCATCGAATTCGAATACTCAAACATCCATTTCATGTTAATATACGATTTTCTGAAGAGGTTTTGTTCTAGTGGAGTGATTTATTAAGATAAACGTAACATGTATCTATTGTGTACCTTTGTGCATGTGTTTTTTTTTCTTCCTTCTAACCTTCATGAGTAAATACCAGCTGATAAGAGAAGAAGTGCATCTCTTTTAAATTTCGAATCAAACTGAATGTCGTCTCGAAACCAACTAACGTTCCTTGAGACATGTTTATCCGGATTGATCATGGGTTTTATCTCGTACAATGGTTCGTTTTCTGTTGTATCAATTACTCATACAATCGTTGCATTGATATTCGGTCGACAATCTTGGATAACGATATTTTCAACAGCTGTAAGTCAGTTAGTAGCTGGTTATTTGCAAACACATTCATCACGAACTGGTATGTCAGTTAGTACGAAGGTATTTCGTGGATTTTATATAGCTAAAGTCGATATGAAAAATCGACGAAAATTCAATGAAACACGATGGGAAAGTGTCAAACGATTTTTTATTGTCTCACCGATGAATGCATTTGTTTTGAATTTAATGTGGGAAACATTTACTATTTTATATTTGCTTCAAACGAATTTCATTTTGAAATATGCCGAAAAAACAAAAACAAATCAAACAAATTTCGAACGAAATCTCATACTTGTACATGGTTTTACACGTTATATAGTCGGTTGTCTAGCTGGTATTGGTTCAGGAATTATTAATCATCTCTGGCAACGATATCGAGCTCAAGCAAACGCTTCCTATGCAGTATTTAATACGGATAGAAACAAATTAAAATTACAATCAAAGGAACGAATAAAATTATTAAGTCCATTCAATATTGAAAATTGGATTAAAACGTTGGTTATGCTTCCAGGAGCACTGTTTTATATTCTTAGTAGTATACCGAATTTTACTGGTTTACATCTTCTAAATCCAAATATGAAGAGATTGATTAGTGATTTGCTTGTTGTTCATGGTGGTTGGTTTTATTTTCGAGATTTTCTAATGCTGATTCTTAAGAAAAAAGAAAAACCTCCACCGCCTGCTGATCATCAAGTCAAACTATTGAAAAATGCGGATGAAGCTTAATAAAGTATACGATCATATTTTTTCTCTGATGTAGAATTTTGATAATCAAGAGCGTCTATGAATAAAACTTTTGTTTTTAACTAGTACAATAATTGTATTGTCACTTATTCAAACATTACCATTGACTAGTGATTCTCAGATTAATGTATTTTCAATACCTGGACTTAATTATCTATCAGCTCGTCTATTCTCGAACATGTTTTACTAAAAGTTGTCAAACTGAAATACTCAATTGGGCTCATACAGCAGATTTTTTCGGTGTTACTGATACGGATCTACCTGATGGATGGCAAGTTGAACAAGTTCATATTTTACATCGACACGGTGCTCGATATCTGACATCTCAAGATCTTGATGGCAGAAATATTAATAGATTTGCACTTAAAATTCAAACTGTTCGTTCGGATAGTAATAAATTTACTGTATCACTTACGTTTTTATCATTACCATTAACGCTTGGTTCAAATAATACATTAGCAGGAAATTTAAATTGTCTAAATTCACTTCTATCATTGACAGCAACTCAATATAACTATTCGGCAGAACAAGCTGTCTATAAATTTATTCGTATGAGAGTAGATAATGGAATTTTACCATTGAATACAATTCGAGGTGGATTATGTTCGATGAAAATTTTACGTTGAATGAAGCGAATTTTAAAGAAAATGGAACCATTTTATCTTAATATTTCTTTGTTTTTATTATGATAAATAAAGAACTAACTACAAAAAAGAACAATAATCAAACATAAATGAAAATAGAATTATGCGAGAGTAGAAGTTATAATAGGAGTAGGTCTATAAACTTCACAGTTGTTTAAAAGGGCGCTTGTAAAATCGAGACCATAGCAAAGATAAACGAATCCTGTAGATTCAATTAAAGTTGTAGTATGACTAAGTCTGAGAGTTTTTGGACACAATACTTCCATAAATGTGTCTGTAACACTATTGTATATTTGACATAGATATGTTCCCTTGACCATATCCATAGCTACCATAAGTAATATACTTTCCTGATCATCTAATAGTGTGGCAGTATGTACATAGTATATAATATTACTCTGGTTAACATGTTTGATGGTTAATGTTTTAACATCAAATATATCATAAGTTGTTACCATACTTACAAAATCTGTGCCGCCAAAAATAAAAACTTTATCAACAGGTGGAGGAACATATGTCGCTGTATGATATATTCTAGCCACGGACATATTAACAGGTATAAATTGAAATTCATTTGTTGCCACATCATACAATTCAAGAGTATTAGCGGCATAGGGTGTATTCGAATCAGAAACTACTCCTCCAGCTATAAGTACTTTATCAATTGATGAGATATACGTTGAGGTATGATATAGTCTTCCATATCTAAGTGTATTTTTCACTGGACGAAACTTAGCACCATCGAAAACATCTCCAGTAAGACCGTAATTAGTAGAGCTAGGTGTATCTCCACCACTTATAAGTATTATTTTATTAGATACTGTTGAAACTACTGATCCATGTGATGCACGAATTTGTGACATCTTAATTGATGATAATAGACCTGATATAGGATCGAATAATCTGCCCGCGTCTGAAACTAAATTCTGTCCCATTAGAATGCCACCAGAGAGTAAGATTATATTTTTCGTTGGCATGAAACTAGCACCAATATATGCGAATACTCCTAATGTTGGACAAGTATATATTTCTATTATTTTCCCAGTAAGTCCATCATGTTTTTCGATGACATTTACTCCATCGCTGTTTACATTACTTACAATACCATTAATAATGTAAACTGAATTGTCATAGGGAGAATATAGACTTGTATGTGTCATACGAGTAGATGGAACATAACCTATACAAATATTGCGCTTCGATATAATATCTAACTATACAAGTAGATCAGATGACTTACCTGTTGCAACTGGATCTTCGATGATACATATGTCTGGTTCTCCTGAAGTAAGAAAAAATATTTTTAAACAAAAATTAAAAAATCTTAGTAATATTCGCTCACTTGTTGTAAACTCGTCAGCACTCGTGGTTTCGACAGTAGTTTCATACGGTAACGTATAATCTGTATTGCTAATCATAAGATTAGTGCTTATGAAAGATAGATATTCGGTTATTGTTGGTATTGGCAATGAACTCGTCATTAATCTCGATGGATCAATCGTATTCTCGGGTTCTGTAGGATCAGATGTTATTTGTTTAATTTGATTAGAAGTATTTAGATCATCACTGGTTTTCTCGTAAGAAGTACGTATTAATTCAACAGTGGAGTATTGATCAGAGCTTGTCTGTGTGGATAATTGTAAATATGGTAATGTAGAAGATTCGACATCTTCAGATGTATAGATTTGTGTGTCTTTAGTATTTATAATTTCAATTTGATCAACAGTTGTATTGGCTGTCTTTTGATTATGATCGTTATCAGTTGATTGTTTTATCTCTTCTGTTTCCACACTAGTTTTTATAAATTCAATAGTTGTTTGTTCGATACTATTTGTTGACTCTTCTCGAATATATGACAATGTAGACGATATCGTTTCCATCGTTGTACCATCTCTTGAAACATCAAAATGGATATTTGTTTGTGACTTCAACGATGTAGTTATGCCATCATAACGCGCGGTTTCTTCTGTTTCCAACTGTAATGGTGTAACTGTATTATAGTTTGAAGACGGCTTCGTTTGACTTCTAATGAAAGCACTTGTATCATCACTTGGCAAATATTCTGTTTGTCCATTCGATTGTTCAATTGTTTGATATTTTAGAGAAGATGAAGTTCGTTCATTTGATAGCGTAGTAGTTTCATGACTAGAGAATGTTTCTATTTCAAATGTTGATGCTGTGACTGTTTCATCGTTTGAAGAAGATCCTATTTCCTGTTTCGAGGATGTCGTTGCTTCATCGCTCATGGAAGAGTCCATGTTGATCTTCGACGACAGTGTTCTATAGTCAGTGAAAGCTTCTGTCTGCATCTCCGAGAATGTTGTGTTCTCAAATATTGAAGAATGTGGAGTTTCCTTGGAAAGTCTTGTAGCTTCATTGTCAGTGAAAGCTTCTGTCTGCATCTCCGAGAATGTTGCGGTCTCAAACATTGAAGAATGTGGAGTTTCCTTGGAAAGTCTTGTAGCTTCATTGTCACTGGAAAATTTTGTTGGAATATTCGATGATATTATTTCATGAATTGGATAAAGTGTAGCTGCTTGATTGTTGGTAGAAGACTCAGCATGGATGTTCGACGATGTTATTGTTTCAAAACTGGTAGAAGCTTCTGTTTGCATTTTTATCAATCCAGTTGTGTCATGAAATGAAGTGGATTTTGTTACTGAATATTGAGTTTCTTGCTTGAGTGATGTAGATGTGATAAATCTTGACGAGAATTGTGCTTGAACTTCTGTAGATGAAACTAAACCATCATTTGCAGTGGATTTTGTTTCCAGTTCTGATGATTCAGTTGATGAAGTAGTCGTCTCAGTACTTGAAAAATACTGCGTCTTTGATGATTCATTGGGAGTAGAATCTGTTTGAACTTTTGTTCCGATACTTGTTTCAAAGCTAGAAGAACGTCCTGTTTGAGTTTCCGTGAATAGAGTTGTACCGTCATTGGAAGATGTTTTTGCTTCTATCTCTGGTGATTCAGTTGACAAGAACCTTGTTAAAATCTTTGATGTTGTTGTTGCTGTTGTTTCAAGACTAGTAGAAGATTGTGTTTGAATATCTGTGAACGCAATTGAACCATCGTTTGAAGAGAATTCAGCATTCATCTGTGATGATGTATGTATTTCAAAACTAGACGGATGTTGTGTTTGTACTATTGATGGTGTTGTAGTTGCCTCATAACTAGTAGAAGAGAGAAATTTTATTTTTGTGAATGTCGTTCCATCATCGTTTGATGAGATTTCTGTTTGTATCTTTGAGACTTCAGTAAACGCATCTTGTGTTTGTTGTGTTGATGACAAATATTGTTCTTGACTCATCAATGGTAAAGACGTTGCAGAGTTTGAAGAAGATTGCGTTGAAGTTTGTGTAGATTCAGTTGTATCGTAATGTAAGGAAGATTCTGGTTGAATCTTCGATGATGTAGCTTCATCAAAGGTAGAAGGAAATGGTATTTTTGTCTGTGATGATGTAACAATTCCTGTTGATATAATTTTGTCACGAGTTGAGAAAGATTGTGTTTGCAGTTCCAATAATGTAGTTGTTTCATGGCTTGAAGAAGGTGATGCTGTTTCATCATTGATAGTAGAAGATTTTGTTTGCACTTTTGAAAATTCAGTTGGCGGTTGTGCTTGACTTGTTGTAGTTGTCATGGATTTAGTTGTATCATAAGTTGGAGAAGATTGAATTTGCACCTTCGGTGATGTAGTTTCATGATAGATAGAAGAGAGTCGTGCTGGTATTTCTGATGATGTTAGTATTTCACTGTTGGTACCTATGATTGCATCCCCATTTGATAAGGATTCTGTTTGCATTTTCAATGGTGTATTTGTTTCATAGCTGGTAGAAGATTCTGTTTTGATTATCGGAGATTCGGTAATTGATAAAAGTTGCGTTTGAACTTTCGATGATGTAGCAATCGAATAGAACTCTTCGCTCTTGTTTGATTCAGTTTGTTCTTGAACTTGAATTGATGTCGAAATTGTATTTTTAGTTGACGTTGGGATCGGATAGTTCATTGTATTATTCGGAATCGTAGTGCTATTCGTTTGCTCTTTGATTGAAGAAGTTGAACTCACATTGTAAGTAGTCGATGTAACCGTACTAACTGTACTTGTATTGTTGGTGGTGGATTGTGATTCATTTGTAAGACCATCTTTCGATGTAGTACTAATGGAATTTAACACTGCATGAGTATTTGAAATCGTTGATGATGCGTCAAATGTTGTATTATTTGGATCATCTAAAATTAATAGTTGAATAATTTAAAATATTTTCGAGTGAACACACAAAAAATACGAACATGTAATTGGAAATATTCCAATTGAACACAAACGTAGAGTAGTTGCCTGACCATAGACATCAATCGATATAGTCGAAGTATATTTAAAGTGTTGTATGACTTTAGCAACCCATGTTTGAATACAAATGGAACTTCGACAAATAAGACGGCGTGGATAATTTAGTTGAAATTGAAAAATGACCGCGTCACCACTGGCATCAGTCACGTGTTCTTCACAACGTATACTAAATAGAACATAGATTTTCAATTTAGAAAAACAAAACCATAGCGTAAGATTTGAAGAACATACTATCGTTTACGTCGTGACAATGCTGTTTCTTGACCAATTTGCATAACTTCTAATACGTTCTTCTGTTTTAAATTGAGTGCATTTTCGAACTTAATATAAAACCTTATTAATCTTTTTTTGTTCCGAAATACATCATAATGACTTACAGAATTTTGTAATTTGCTTCTATCAATTGAAGACCATTTTGTTAGAGATTCACTTTTTGCTGTTGGTAACAAATACGTTGCATTGATCGGATAATCTTGAAAGAAAGAACGAAGAAAAAAACATTTTGCTGAACGTTCAAAAAAAATGATTGTTTTATATACCTGTTGGATATTGTTCGAAGCTGATTTCACTCTTGTTAAGATAAAGCGGCATTAGTGAAATGATTATCAACGAAACAATCACGGTTAAAATCGAAATGATAAAACAAATCGATATGGAAAACCGACGTTGAAATGTACTCATTGGATATTACCTTTGCTTATTGATTAACGTTTATTGGAAAAATCGTGATTTTTATACGTCGCAAAAAGAAAGTATATTTTGCGTACATTTAACTAAACCAAATATAGAGATGCAAACCTATCATTCTTTGAGTCTCATGATAATAAGCATGCATAAATCAGACATTGTTTTCAATGGGATATCCGATTAAATCGAATATATCATACATCATTATTCTATTGATAAAAACTGTCAGATCCCATCGATTTGATTATACGTAAAAAGAACAAAAAAAACACATCACCTCTATTTGTTTTGATCAAATCCTGTCTGTCTATACCTATAGGTAAATCCTATTTTTCTTTTTTTTTCAGTGCATCATATCATATGATGGTAATATTATATTGAATGATTTTATTTCGATGTTAGTTATTCCTTAATCATATATCAGCAGTAGACGATTTATGCATGCTACAGTGAATCGAAAAATTATCCGTCCACCTACTCAAATTTTTTCTTTCAGTTTTTTTCAACCGTACAGAAACTAACTTCGGAACTTCTATTAGTTGCATCTTGTAGCATATCATGTCTAGTAAATATACTATCAGTTTCATCTTTCTATTTCCTTCAATCTTTATTTTCATAACAAACGAAAAAATATACATGAATTTTCGAGAACAAAAAATTATCCGTCCATATAGAGAAAATATAAATTTAACCTGTTGAATAACCAACTATCCTCTCGATTTCTCTCGAAACGTTTTAGAACGTTCTAGTAGAAAGTTCTGGAACATTTGAAATAAATATAAAGAGTGAATTTTGTTTGAAATCAAATTGATTATACATTATGGCACCTAAAAAGAAGGAGCATGATAATGATCTTCGAAATCTAGTGATACAACATTATAAAAATGGTGATTCTCAACGAGAAATAGCAGTAAAAACATTACTTCCACGAACTACAGTTCAATATATGATTGAAAAGTTCAAGTCGACAAAATGTATTGGCAATTTATTTGGCCGTGGTCGCAAAAGAAAAACAACTGCAGCCACAGATCGACTTATTCAACGTAAATTAAAGGCCGATCGACGAAAATCAGCACCTGCAGTGAAGATCGAAATCGAAAATGAACTAGGAATTTCTTTATCTGCTGATACTATCCGGAATCGAGCTCACGAAGTTGGTTTATATGGACGAATAGCTCGTAAAAAACCTTACATAAACAAGATGAATCGAGGAAAACGGCTAAAATTCGCCAAAGAAATGCTTATAAAGCCAACAAGTTTTTGGGAATCAGTCATATGGTCAGATGAGTCAAAATTTAATCTTTTTGGCTCTGATGGTAAAGTGATGGTGTGGCGGACACCACGTGAAGAATTTGACCCGAAATGTACAGTACCTACTGTCAAACATGGTGGCGGATCTTTAATGGTTTGGAGTTGTTTTACTGCTCGAGGAGTCGGGAAATTGTGTGTTCTTGATCGAATTATGGATAGATTCTATTACAGAGACATTTTAGAAGAATATCTTCTGCCATCGATTGATTCTTTTAAATTCAGACAAGAATATTATTTTATGCATGATAATGATCCTAAGCACACTTCTGGACTAGTCAAGGATTGGTTGAAACAAAAACGAATTAAAACTCTCTCCTGGCCTTCGTCATCGCCAGACATTAATCCTATTGAAAATCTTTGGGATGAACTTGAACGAAGAGTCAAAAAACGACAACCGAAGAATCTTCAAGAATTAAAACTTTGTCTTACACAAGAATGGAGTACTATTGAATTACCAGTGCTGAAAAAGTTAGTAGATTCAGTTCCTAGTCGTTTGTATCAGTGTATAAAAATGAAAGGCTATGCTACTAAATATTAATTGTCTCGAAAAATAATTGTGTTCTTTGAAAATGAACTTATTTTTCCTACATGAACGGATAATTTTTTGTTCTCGAAAATTCATGTATATTTTTTCGTTTGTTATGAAAATAAAGATTGAAGGAAATAGAAAGATGAAACTGATAGTATATTTACTAGACATGATATGCTACAAGATGCAACTAATAGAAGTTCCGAAGTTAGTTTCTGTACGGTTGAAAAAAACTGAAAGAAAAAATTTGAGTAGGTGGACGGATAATTTTTCGATTCACTGTATATGGATGGCTATTTATCATTATGTTGATGTTGAAACGTATAAGCAGGTCTATTTCTATTATACATATGTCTATACTTCATCAATAGCAATAGATATAAGGGTTGATCGTATACCTAATAAACCGAAAAATGAATGTACAGTACAGGTGAATACGTATTCATTTCTTATCAAACTCATGTTTGTTAGTTAGTCCCATTTAAATAGAACAGTAGTTGTTTGTGGAAATGGTTTGATGGGAATTTCATATGCTTCACGAATGACAGGTGGATTTGGAGATGAAGTAACCGTAATATTATAACGATATTGATGTTCGATACGTAAACGAAAGATTGAAAAAAGCGAAGAGGTTGGTACTGCAGTTAGAACAAGTTCGACAGTTTTGACTTTAAGATTGACTGTTAATGAATCCATCGTTCCTGTATCTAAAGTAAATGCAATTCCGAGTGGTTGAAAAAATATTCGACGATGAAATGCATCACGAGGTATGATTTTCCAAGTAGAATTATCAGCTGATACAAAATAATCACATAAATAACAGAGAGGAATTTGCCATGACGGATGTCGAACTGCATAAGAACTATGAAGTGAAGCTAAGCCATAGAAAGCGAGACCATAATCAGCATCATAATAATCATGAATTAATTTACTAGGATCACCGTGTAAACCCATGCTACTGGTGTACAAATCTTAGCTGTTCTTGTTTGTGTTTTCTGGTCAGCTTTAATCATTTTAGCTTTAGTAAAATTGATTGATAAAACAGTTGGATTAAAAATTGAACATGATGAAGAATTAGGTTTAGATGAAGGAGAACATGATGAACGAGCTTATGGATGGAGACATTCAATGGTATCTGATACAATTACTGAAGAACAAATTCATCAAATAATTCAAGGTTCAATTGATCATCATATTGAAATGATAAAAAAGATTATCACTTGTACCCAATATCAGAAAATGAGAAGATCTTCAAGAAAGAAACTCTATCAATACTATCAAGAATTTTTGTACGTTCTCTAATAAAAATAAATTCTATTCATTTTCACTTTCCATATACGTACATGAATTATTGGAAAAAACGGCAGTTTTTGAAAAGATTTATCTGTTGATATTTTCACCGAACCATATATTCGATTTCTACACGAATATCTCTTTTTTCCGACATTCATTTTAGTAATTCACTATCAGTTAGAAAATTCTGTTCAGTTGCGGCTCGACCGTTTCAATCCGGTGTGTCACTTCATGTTATCAGGAGAAAGAAAAGTGTAGAGATCGATAAAGTTGATACCCCTATAGTATAGTGAAAAGAATTTCTACCTCGATTTGATTTGGTTATATCTTTCGACAAATCGATTTCTCTTTCTTTAACAATGGACACATTTATTTTCGACGAAGAAGCCGACAAATAATTTTGTTTTTTTGTTTCGTTAAATCGAAGAGATAGGAAAATATCATTTAGATTTCAGATCATTTTCAATACGATCCTTTCGTTGCGAACTATGGCTCAAGCTCTTCGGAACCGACCAATGGTTTGTATCAATGACATTGGAATTTATTCGAGAAAAGTTACGTATTCTCGTTTATTTTAGAACAATCCTCCAACTCCATCATCGTCTCGACCTCCAACACCAATACTTTTCGATCAACAACAACAGTAACGACGAAATATCGCAATCTGTGAATATATTTACCGAATATCTTTAACATGATAAATATTATATTCTTATCTAGTTGGTGTGAATATTGATCCGTTCAATGAGAGATATGCCATACCTATTGCACTCGCTGTTATCACAATAGTTCTGGTTGTACTTTATTGTTGGTGTGACTAATAGTCTGGTGACCTCATGACCTTGGTTTACTACATCGAGGCATCGGTCACGCTATTACGTATAATATATATTTATTTAGAAAACCGAAAGGGAATCTCGTCCCAATGAATCTATTTCCTTCCAATTTAATATTTTCCCGCAAGAATTCGTCAAAATAATTCAATTGACTTTTCTAATTGCCGATCACATCATTTCGCTTCTTCTTCATTAGTGCAAAATCAACTGAACATTTCCTATTCCATTTTTGTCTTCGACTTGAGATCTTTCATTTCTAAACAAATAAAAATATTGTCATTAGTCTCTGTCTGTTCACTTGAATACAAAAATTGCAATTCGATTTCTTGATTTTTTCAATGTCAAACATATTAGAACATATTCTCGTTCTCCTTTTCATTGATGAAACTCGTTGAAAATCTTCTCGTTTCATTGGCAAGTCGAAAGGGAACAGAGATATTCTCCTTCATCTATCTATGAATTTGGTAGGAACTATTTGATCATTTTCAATTAAGTATGAAAGATATCCTTCGACGAATGAAAAAAAAACAAATAAGCCGGAAAGAGATGAGGAAATGAAAAGAAAGGAAAAGAGAAAATGTGACCAGTGAATATTCTCTTCAGCAGACGAATGAACAGACAAATAGAGAGCATAAGGGCTGAAAAAAAGAGAATGCCATTCATACCAAGAAATATTCGAATATATTTAAGCACTTTTTCAAAATAAACATCTTTTTTTTTGTAAAATGAAAAATTCTCATTCTTAATTTATATTTATAACTTCTTATCAATTAAAATACGCGACATGCTTTTCTTCTATTTAATATAATATCTCGAAATAGACATTGAAAACATGTTGACAAACAGAAAAGTGCGATCATACTCTACAGTTCGTTTGACCGAGTTTGTTAATCATGCAAATACTTTCGAAATCTTTCTTTTTCGTTCTTTTCTACACAAAATCAATATTGACAAAATGAATAATTCGCATTACTATTTTCACATTTTTTCTTTTATACTCGAATAAATTTCGACCATGGCTGCATCGAATAGTAACACTAAAGGTAAATGTTTTACATGTCGAAAAGAAAAAACCGCATATCAATGTTCCGGTTGTACGAAAACATTCTGTTTAAATCATTATACTGAACATAATGTCGAACTTGAAAAACAGTTTCATTTACTTGATGGTTATCGACAGAATTTAGATGAAAATCTCAAGGATTTTCGAAAACATCCTCTATTCGAACAGATCAATCAATGGGAACGACGATCGATTGAAATTATTCAACGAACGGCAACAGAAACAAGAAATATTGTTTTCAATCAACTTAATGAACATTTTCGACGAACAGAAATCGATCTCAATCAAATATCTCAACAAATGAAATCTATTCGAGAGAAAAGTGAATTCAATGAACGGACTCTAGCTGATTTAGACAGTCAATTGAAACGATTAGAAGAACAACTCAATCGACCGGAGAATATTTCCGTTCGTGAAGATTTCTCATCATCATCATTTATTAGTAAAATTTCAGCAGTTTATTCGTCAGCTCCAAATGCTCGTCTTATGAGAACAGCAGCAGCAGCACCAGTAGCTAGTGCACCTAGACCTAATTTAACAAAACTGAAATGGAATCCAAATGCAGTTATAACAGCTGGTGGCAATGGACAAGGTTCAGGATCGAGTCAATTATCTCAACCGATGAGTATGTGCATGGATTATGCAGAATCGATCTATATTGCAGATCAATTCAATCATCGTATTATTAAATGGGAGAAAGGTGCAAAGAAAGGTGTTGTTGTCGCTGGCGGACTTAATGCTGGTGATCGAACTGATCAATTAAGTAATCCAATGATTGTGATTATCGATGATGACAATGATTTCTTGTTCATTGCTGATCGACAGAATAAACGTATCGTTCGTTGGTCTTGTGAAAGAAATACACTTGGTGAGACGATTATTTCGAATATATCTTGTCGTGGTTTGGCTATGGATCAATATGGTTATATCTACGCATCGGATGAGAAAAAACACGAAGTTAAACGATGGAAAATCGGTGAAAAACAGGGATCATTAGTTGCCGGTGGTAATGGCAAAGGTGATCGACTCAATCAATTCAATGAACCTCGATATATATTCGTTGATCAAGATGAATCAGTCTATGTGTCTGATTGGGGAAATCATCGCGTCATGAAATGGACGAAAGGTGCGAGCGAAGGAATTATTGTTGCCGGTGGTCAAGGTGAAGGTGATCATTTGAAACAATTATCTCATCCGAATGGACTCTATGTTGATCGACAAGGATCGATCTATGTTGTTGATACATGCAATGATCGAGTTATGCGTTGGACAAAAGATGCAAGACAAGGCGAACTTATCGTTGGTGGAAATGGTCGTGGTAATGCACCTAATCAATTGTACAGTCCACGAGATTTATGTTTCGATCGACAGAATAATCTCTATGTTCTTAATAATGAAAATCAATGTGTACGAAAATTTTCGATCATTTAATTTTTTTTCTATGCGTAATGAAAGAGAGAACATCAGCAAAATGTTATTGATTTATCGAATCGATTTTTATAAATAAAATTATAGACTGATAACACTCCGAAAATTATAGTTTTTCGATGTATTTAAGAAACGGGAGCTGTTGGAATCGTTTGAGAATATGAATTAGATGCATTTGTGTTTCGATATCTTTTGATTGAATATAAAATTGGCACTGCTAGAAAATCAACAAACGTATTTTCTCTTTTATGTTTAGAGAAAATGAAAAAAAGACGAACCGATAGCGATGGCAAATATTATTACGAAAATGCTAGTAAATATCCAGGTATATTTTGTTGTTTTATCTTTGATTACTATTGCTGTCGTTGCTGTTGTTTGTGCTGCAATTGAGTTATCTTTGATTGTTGTTGTTTGTGTTGCAGTTGTTTTATGTTTGATTGTTGCTGTTGTTTGTGCTGTAGTTGTTTTATCTTTGATTATTGTTGTTGTTGCTGCAGTTGAGATATCTTTGATTATTGTTGTTGTTGCTGCAGTTGAGATATCTTTGATTGCTGTTGCTTGTGCTGCAATTGATTTATCTTCGATTGTTGTTTGTGTTGCGGTTGATTCTTGAGGTGTATTTATGGGTTGATACGTACTGGGAGAGATAAGTGTAAGGCTATTGTTGCATGTGGAATTTGTGCTGTGAAATATCCATCTCGGATAAGAATATAGTATGTTGCATACAAAATTCGTATCCATAATATTCAGCATTACGAAAAATTCGTTTATATTTGGAAGAGTAGCTATATCTTTGTTAACAGTTATATTTACATTCTTCAGTTTATCAATCTCAAATTTGAGATTAATCGCTTGTTGACAAGTTAAATTGAAAATAGGAATGTTTGATATAAATTCTTTATCCATGATGATATTCGTTAGATTTGATGGTGATAGATGAATAAATCGGAGGAAGGTTGTACAAGATTCGGAAGTACTATTCGAATATAAATTAAATATATCTAATATTGATTTCTTATTTCTTATCAAAATAGTATTGAACATATCCCAGTTTTCCATAGTAAGTGTTATGTCGGTCAGTTTACGACTACATTTTATTTGTTTAATATGAAACAATGGATTCTTTATACGGCATTGTAATCGACCAGATGTATTGTCAAATTCACATTTCTTGTTGTCATTATTTTCCAGTGTAACACAACCTCGAACAGTCAAAATGAAAAAAATATTGAGAAAAATTAAATGAAATAATAGTAATTGATTCATTGAAGAGAAGAAATAAACAGCAAATTAAAATGCGCGCATTTATTATTTCAATCGAGCGCTGTGGTGTAATGGTAACACGCGTTTTGCAGTGGTTTATTCACAACACGACCATGAAATTCCTGGTCCGCTCATAAACTATTCTCCTTCATGAGGACGGATAGAGGGTTCGATTCCCTCCAGCGCTACAATATTTTTTTCATTGAAAAAGAAAAAATTTCGCAATCTACCGCCCATGTTGTGAAATTATTCTTCCAATTCCAAGTTGCTAATTCCTCGGAAGTATGCTTCATGTTCAGCCTATATAAAAGCGATAAGTAGAAACAATCAAATGCACACAAACAAATTCTTATTATGGCTGCTATTGTACAACGACAAATTGGCATGAAAGATTGTGGTTCGCCAGCCAATGTTCCAAATAATGATGTGGCTCGATTGATGTACTACTTTAATTGTGTTTGTGGAGCTGTGGAATGTGACAAAACTCCCGAAATGCAACGTCTATCAAACTATGCGAATTATGCTTACTTATCAGCAAACGAAGTGCGACTATTGATTAGCCTCTGCTATCTGTTCAGTCCGGATGTATTTGAAGATAAAGTCTTCTTTCAAAGCGATGCTCTATGTAAAAATAACGGAAACAAATTCTATGAAATATCTCAAGTTAGTAATCAAATACTAGCTGTTCGTTCGATTGTAATTGCTGGCCGACAACGACAAGTGAAAAAAATCATGACATACAAAATGTCAAGAATGAGATACAATTATGTCGAGCCAATGCTTCGTCTTGCTCAGCGTTACGGCGCATAAAATTTTCTTTTTTTGTAAATTTTTATCTAATTGAGAAACATAACGTTGCTTTATGCTTTGAAAGAAAAGGATATGTAAATTATCTCTCTCATTTGTTTATTTTCAAGAAAAACACACATATAAAAAGAAAGAAAAAGAAACTAGATAAAACGTATTTACAAAAGACACTGAAACATTATCAGAATGACCGAAAGTGCATTAACGCATATTTTAAAGGACAATTTCGAAAAATACCAAGTCATGTGGAATGATCGTCGATTTCATACACACACATCACATCATCTTGGTTCATTGGCATTGTTAGGAGCTGATGATGAGTTATTAAAAGATATTTACGCGAAGGTCTCGTGTCGTTTTTCAAAAGAATACGAACTATCACCACATGAAATTAACGATGATAATTGGCGAGATTCATTAGGTGAAAAGAAATTTTGTTTAGCTTATCGTGATTATTTCATCGATAAACTTCCAAAAGACGATGATAATTGGAAAGCAAAACTGTTTGAAATTCTTCTTGATGATAGTCAAGGTTTGCCATTAATTGATGGAATTTTTTGCGGCCTTTTTCATTCACTTATTCATGTTGATTATGCTCTGGAATTAAACGATCGACTAGTTGCTTGTGAAGCTTTAACATTAACTGTCGTTAATGCTGACGAAACATTTCAAAAATTTGTTCATCAATTAAAATCACCAATCAATGAAACTAAACAACCTATCGAAATTCTCAAAGAAATCTATGCTGATATCAATGCACCGAAGGACATCGAACAAAATGATTCGTCATTTATTTCTCTTTATTACAATCAATGGAAAGTTCCTGATTGCGTCAATGAAATAATCGAGCAATTATTCGATATGTCTGTTTATCTCTACGGTGCAACGCATAAACCTGATCAAGTGGATTTCAGTTTTGTTTTTATACATTTAATTACAGGAGCAAATGCTATTCGAAAAATTCAATCGAATTTCGATGAAATTATACTTCGGAAACTGTTACACGTATTTTTTTACTTAACACTCAAGTTTTATATTGCACAACAACAACCATTGATCAATGAACAACTTATTGATAATTATGAAGTTGAAAATGAAAAATTGAATTGGAAATATGTGATTGATAAAATATTGAACACAAAATTGGCAGCTGAACTTCATGTACCTAAAATAGTTCGAGCGTTACGTGATGCTGAACAAGACTATGGATCGAAAAATCAATTTTATTTGAAAACAGCCATAAAAACCGTTGATAATCTGAATGTAGACATCGAATGGGATTATTATAAATCTGTTGAACCTTGGATTGGAATGCCTCATTCGGAACGACAATTAAATCTAAAACATAATTTTAGCATATGAACGCTCTAATATGTTTCTTTTTTCTTCTTCACATAAAAACGAAACAGTCATTTTTCTTATCTCATATTGACTAATCAAGGTATTTTCGCTCGTTCTGTGCGCACCGGGTGTTATAAGAGTACGAACGAGTCTGAAAACGATAGTATATAAACAGACGAAAGCAAATGTTAACATAATTTCTTTTCAATGGATAGATTATTAAACGAATTATTAAAGGACAGTTTCAATCGATACCAAGTTCTATTCAACCAAGGTCGATTTCATTCGCATACATCGCACCATCTTGGTTCATTGGTATTGTTAGGCGCTGATGAAAAACAATTAGAAGAGGTTTATGAAAATATCTCTCGTCGATATTCGAGAGAATACGAACCATCACCACATGACATCAATGATGATAATTGGCATAAATCCATCGGTGATGCAAAGTTTTGTTCGGCTTATCAAAACTATTTCGAAACTGTACTTTCAAATGAAAATTGGCAAGAAAAATTCTTTGAAATTCTTCTTGATGATTCTCATGGTGTGCCATTAATCGATGCTGTTTACAGTAGTATATTACATCCGATAATTCATATTCACTATGCAATTGAATTGAACAATCGATATGTTGCTTGTGAAGCTTTAACAATGACAACTATCTGCGCTGATTCATTTGCAAATATTTCGAATAAATTACAAGCACCAAGCAATGGTACTAAACAACCAATTGAAATTCTCAAAGAGATCTACTCCGATGAAAATGCACCAGCATCGGATCGACCATTTCATGGGACAAGTGTATTCGAAAATGAAGAAGATTTTCTAATGAAATATTACAATCAATGGAAAATACCGAATAACATCGATGAAACTATCGAACAACTATTTGATATGTCGGTTTATCTCTACGGTGCGACACATACAGTGAATGACATTGGTTTCAGTTTTGTTCTTTTACATTTACTAACGGGAGCGAATGCTATTCGAAAAATTCAATCGAATTTCGATGAAATTATTCTTCGAAAATTGCTACATGCGTTCTTCTATTTAACACTTGGATATTATATTGCACGGCAACAGCCATTGATCAATGAACAGCTTATTGATGGTTATGAAGTTGAAAATGAAAAATTGAATTGGAAATATGTGATTGATAAGACGTTGAACACAAAATTAGCAGCTGAACCTCATGCAGTTAAAGTAATTCGAGCTTTACGTGATGCTGAGCAAGACTATGGATTGAAAAATCATTTTTATTTGAAAACAGCTGTAAAAACTGTTGATAATCTGAATGTAGACATCGAATGGGATTATTATAAATCTGTTGAACCTTGGATTGGCGGGCCTCGCCCCCAGCGTCGATTGAACATTTTTTCTAAGTTTTCAACCGTGTAATTTAAGAAGATTAAGTTGTCGGTTGTATGCGTGTACTATGAAACATTTTTAATAATTCTCGACGAAATGTTTTTGATGTTAATGTATACATATAAAATGATAAAACAGGATACATATACCAATTATGTTCGGCTAGATATTTTAAAAATGTTTCAATTAAAATATGTTCAGGCGATTTCATCATATAACGTGTAATAGCTGTATAGACAAGACCAATTGTCCATGGTAGATTACTTATGAAATAAATACCAACTTGAACAAATAACATGATAATCGCTTGTTGATCACGTGAATTTCCATTTCGTTCTTGATACGGTCGATGAAGATCTCGATATCTAACAGCAAGATTATGTTTAATCAATAATGCAAATGCTAACATAAACAAAGTTGGTAAGATTCCACCGAGTATCATCGTAAAAAATCCACTATAAATACCAACAATGGAATTAGTGAAAACACAGACATCGTTGATGACATCTGTCCATACAGCTTGATGAAATGGTAGAATTAACCAAAAACAAACTGTAAGAACGATGATTATACGTGTAATTTTGATATTCATCAAACGTCTTGTTGCATGATTTTTGGATGTATGCATATATCGATCGATACAGGCACCGACCATCAACCATCGGTACATCATAGCACTGATTTGTAAAAGATAATTTCTGGCTTTACAAAAACTCGATATTGTATTGTATGGACTTGGATGATTGAATGCATACATCAATGGAATAATGCCAATACATAACGCTAATAACATTGCCATTGATGCAACAAGAAAATCTACATTTAATAAAGGAAAGATTAAAAATAATTATAAATGGAATGAAATCTTACATAGACAACAGGAAATCGATCGAAACGGTTGTCGAGAGAAAAGCAAAATGTTTAAAATACATCCCACTGAACCAAAACAAAACCATACTGGCCAACCATACCAAGCTAAATACTGTTGAATGGTTGGAAATTGTTCAACTAGAGACATTACTGCAAAAGAGATGAAATGAAAGATTGTTGTAAGAAGAACTCAAAACAGGATTTAGAAAAAACAGACATTTTCTACGACGATTTTAATTAGATTTTTATCCTATATAGAGATTAATTGAAAAGATTATAATGTAAATATCCTCGAATTTCATTCCAAAGTCTAAAAAGAAAGTACTAACTTAGTATGTACCGAAATTATGTTTGTTCTTCACACACAAATTCTACTTGCATAAATGCATTTGAGTCTTGTTCAAATAACGAGGTCATTCTTATTAGCATTATAATCCATGGGAATAGCATGTGAACTACGTGCAAGAAGAGTTGTAATATAAGTCAACAATTCAATTGGTTTAGCAATAGACATTTTATGTCATTCGATAACCTAAACAGTTATGTTTGAAGATATGATTTGTATTCGACTAGTTTTATTTTCTGTTAAAGTCATAATCTAATGAGTAAGAAATTGATCCAATATCTACCCAAACTTTGCCAACATTCCTTGTTTACTATCGCAAAATATTGGAAATGTTCGATTTCTTAATCATTGATAATATTCAAAATGCTGTCTTTGAGAATTATAACAATTATTAGTAACAACACATCATCGATCGGCCCATTTATCAATAAGTGCCATTGAAAAACAAATCATTAGTCCTTGACGTTTGGGAATGCCACTATATCGTGAATATTTCATTTCGAATCTTTTACTTATACATACATATTCGATATCTCACTCTCTTCGCCTTTTTTTTATCAGTTTTTAATTTTTAATTATGAATGCACAGTGACAAAATTATAACTGCGGTTATATAATTATAATAACCAAAAGACAGTAGTTCTTTAAAGTAAAGATTGATTTTTTATAATTGAAATAGTATATACGTATATGACATCATTTGTCAAATGACTAATTCTGATTGATTATGGAATATGAGATTGATTTCAAACTCTTCAAAGATCTCGTTTTTCTATGTTCTTGGTTGTATTTATAGATTTGGTGATTTGAAAACAAGATAAATTCGTTGAAATAGTTTCAATACTTCTTGACCTTTAATTTTACACAGAAAAGCATCAACCATCATCACTTGTAATTTCTACTGAATTTCTCCTGATGTATTCCACAGGAACTCATCAAATACTAACATACTCTATGATCATTTTACTAATATATCAGAAACGAACTAAAACATGGACCATCATATTGTTCATAAAACTTTACATTTACAAAGTTCTTCCATTTACCGATATCATGCTATAGTATAAGTGTGCTTATAAAGTCAGATTTATATAATTTTAACTTCTTTTATTCATTTCCATACGAATTACATTAAAAACGAAGAAAGATATTTCTTCTATTGATTTTCAGCTTTTCAAGAATTTTTCGACCTCGATCAGTGATTTGATTGTTGTTCAGACCGAGTCCAGTGAGTGTCTATGTGAAATAATAAAAAGAAGGTAAAAGAAGAAGAAGAATTGATTTGATTTTACTTGATTTTTTAGTAAACATTGACTCAAATGTTCAACTCCTCGGTCAGTGATTTGATTGTTGCTGAGATCGAGTATAGCGAGTGTCTATGTGAAATAATAAAAAGATGAAAAATAAAAATACTTGTTTATTTGTCTATGAAAAAGCACATAAGTCCAAAAGATGATAAGCAAAATAGATCTCTGAAGGGTGACATATTTAGGACTCCACACCTGTCTGTATTTTCCGGAACTTAAAAGAAAGAAGAGAGCGAAGTGTATTTGACCGATACGATTCAAGTTAAGAATATGATTAGATAGCTGGAAAGAAGGAATTGCAATTGACTAGAGGTTCTAGGAAAAAGTTAATAAGAGATGAAAAATTAAAATAACTGGAAAATATAGTGAATATAAGGAAGTGCCATAGTTATTTTTGTATAGGTCGGAAAATCAGTTATTGAACTGGATATTTCAAAATGATGCGCATTTAGTTAAAGCAAAACACTGATTACTAATGAAATGAAAGCAATCACTTCCTATATTCGACTGACTTATGGTAAGTGAATTTTACTTACTGTGTTATTATATAAAAGATCTTTGATAATAATTTTTACATCTTTATCTGTCAAGTTTTGGCCTTCGAACGAAACTTCCTTTGTATTTTTAGTTTGATTGATTATCTCAGTTAGCTTTTCATTGGTATATCTTGGCTCTAGGAATAGACAACAATGTTTGATAAATAAATAGTGTTTTCTAAAAGAAAAGAATCGTGTTGTGTGACCTATTGTATAAATGGGTCATGCGAAAAGTAGAATTAGTTTTGAATTCTCCCAAATCTAATTGTCTTCTCGAAATAAGAAAGAAGTATTTACTTTGTTTTTCAAATAATTTCTGTTCGTCTTTTAAGTAGATCTGAATTTTTTCCAATAAAATTTGAAAATTTTTGGGTATAAATTTATTTTGAATTTGTTTTAAACCATTCATCCAACCTAACTTAGTAATATTATCTAATGCTAATTCATATAAATTTGCTCGATTGATAACTTTATTTTCTTGAAAAAATTTTAATAATTTTTCACGATAAAATTCCTGTAGAACTTGAAATAGAATCGACTGCTCAGAATTCAATTGCTCATTAAGTGCTACTGGAACTAAATACTCCACATATTTTTCCAATGATTGTAAACCATTATGTGTGATTGTGAACCAAAGTTCATCATAAACACTTTCATCATCACTATTTTCTAATTCAATAATATTTTCAAATAAAATCTGTAGAATTATTGATAACATTGGAAATGATTTCAAAAACTTATCTCCATATTTGATGATAGTGTTTAATGCTTCGTCATATAGAGAAGAATGATCGTTTGTTTTTGATTGATCTAAGAATTGAATAAACCATGGATAAGAAGATTCGTACTAAACTCTCCATTGTTGTTCATAATAAGATTTAAGACATTCAGTTAATTGAACACTTTCTTTAACAATAAATTCATCATAAATATCTGGAAATAGATCGTCTTGATATTTCGTTAGAGATTGAACACCGTTTGTAAATAAATCATTAAGAATTTCATCTTGTTTTTCATTTTCATTCAAAATAAGTAGATCGATAATTTGTTGACGTACAGATTTTGTTTGATTTTCATTGGTCGGTTTTGGAATAGGTGGTTGTGGTTTCGGCGTTGGAGTTGGAGTTGGTTGTTGGTCAGTTTCAATTAAATGAACAACATGCGAACCATTTGGATGATCTAACGCATTACTTTTCACACGAAATTGTGTTCCAATACGTAGAATAACTTCATTTTCATTTTCATATTCAGTATAACCAGATATTTTCACTCCATTCAATGCTTCAATTAGAAATAATGTACTATGTTGTTCTGTACGCAGAAAATCTTTAATAACATTAACTGATGATGAACAAGAATTGACACTCCACCATGTTATCGTTTGATTTTCTGAATAGTTTTTACCAATATCAATTGGAACACCACGCCAGATGACTTCTTTTGCTACTGGTAATTTATTTAGACCCGAATCGAATAGTTTAATATATTTAAACCAAATTTTTAGTTCTTGTCGATTTTC
>Ga0209922_101224_pt1 | contig 25701 bp, 33 predicted proteins | sample ThiBiot_500_biof_FD_183946 | JGI IMG/M metagenome (GOLD analysis project Ga0209922, IMG submission 183946) | Wastewater bioreactor microbial communities from Cape Town, South Africa - Thiocy_expt_500_biof (SPAdes) | ecosystem: Engineered > Bioreactor > Thiocyanate-remediating > Anaerobic-Aerobic ... | reverse complement strand
AAAAACATTGAAAAACATCAGGGACACATAGAAAAAAAACGGGAAAAATCAATTTTTTTAATCAAGATGGCATTGAAAATAAATAAAAAAAAAGTCTATTGTTAACTTTTGAAAACCATAGAAATTTTCGTGTTGAAGGCTTAGCCAATTTATTGTCTGTAAGAATAAATGTTCGACAAGTAAAACGACGAAGAAACAAAAAAATTATTTCAGAATCCATCTATAATTTAATTAAAAAACGGACGATGAATGATTTCTGTTTAGTAAATAGCAGAATTGATTTCTTTGACATAAACATTTTTGCATTTCGCTTTCGTCGATAACGAATGAAGTTTTGTGATTATTATTATTTTTTCTTTCGTTTCAAGGGCGTTTGTATTGTTTATCTTTTCTTCTTTTTATTGATTATCATTATTTGAGAGCACAATTGTGTATTTTTTTTCGAATATTTTCTTGAAAAATACGACCATTGTAAACTTAGAGAATTGTTTTACTATTTTTTCTTTTTTAACAAGTGTGCATTCGATTCAATGAATTTTTGCATTAAAATGAATTGAAGACGAAGGAAGAAAAAAAGTCAAATTCATGTTCTTTTCATCAAGAGTGAAGCACAATATGTGCCAAACAAATCGGAGTCATACAAGAAAGAAATCGAATTATGAATTAGATCAAAACGTTTTCGAAAGTAGGATTGATAGATTTTCCTGTATTACAACAATTGATTAATAATAAATTAGTTTGGATATTGATCGTTCAATTTAAATAAACATCTTTCAAATTTGCTCATATAAACAAATCATTCATCGTCAATTCTCCTTTTTCCTGTATAGGTGTTCCTTTTTCTCTCTGTCTCCCTCTCTCTCTTTTCTCTTCTACAAGCATGTATATTTAATTTATTTTTATTCAAAGAAGTCTAGCGAACGAAAGAAAAAACGTCGCAGTTGAAGAAATAAGAGAGAAAAAGTTTGTTGTCATTTCATTTCACTTTCAAGCTACATAAGCATCATTAGTAAATGGTTAACTATTGTTCAATACGTTTTGTTCTTTGTATATAGACATATTTAATCACCAAGTGACTTGAACTAAAGCAACAAAAAAAGATTTCATATGCTGGTGTCAAATCGTCATTTGTCAACTATTGATCCATCATTAATACCGATGAATATCTATGAAAGTAGTCCAACAAATCGTCATACAACTTCATTAATACCTCCAACATCATTACCAAAATGTTTCAATGTACCATTTGCTATTCAACATGGTTATTTTCGTTGTATAAGATATTTATTAGAATTAAATTATGATCCGAATGAACGTGATAGTCAACTTCGAACACCATTGATACTTTGTGCGTATATTGAAAATGATCGATGGAGTTTATCATTGGCACAGAATTTACTAGAAAAAGGAGCTAAAGTTGCATTAGAAGATCATGCAAGACGAAATGCGTATGAAAGTTAAATTCTTATATTCGATAGTTATTTTTTTTAAATTTCTCTTCTAGAATGCATCATGCTTGTGCTCTTCAATGTTTACATCTTGTTCAATTATATTTATCCTGTTTAGATTTCAATCTCGAAGCCAAAGATTACGAAGGAAATACATGTTTACACTATGCTGCCATTACTGGCAATTGTGAAGTAGCTGATTTACTCATTCGATCAGCAGATAAATTAGGCATTCGATTAGATCAATTGATCAATCGAGACGGTAGATAATCCTTTTTTTCTTCTTCTCCATCTACTTGTTTTTTGTTCAGGTTGTTCAGCTGCTGTTCTCGCACTTAAATATGGTCATATCGAGTGTGCTAATCAAATAACTCATCGTGATTGGGATGAATTCTTTGTTGTACCTCGTCCATTGTCAATCTACGAAACACCACCATCAACTGACGATAATCAAACAAGTACAACAACAATGAATACAAAACCACGAACGAAAATTTCATCAATCAAAAGTGAATTTCGTCCGCCGACATTATCATTTGGTTTATTAAAAATCATTTTTAATGAAAGTGATACTGGTTATTCAACTCGTTTAGCTGGTCTTTGCAAACAAGATAAACAAAAACGTTTACGTCCTCAATCAAAAACGAAAAAACACGAAGCTATACAAACATCAATAACAACAATTAACAAATCTGAACGAACTAAATCAACAGTTAATAATGGTATTCATACGAGTAGCAGTACGGAAGCACTTGTTAATGAGACACAAATATCAAATTTAACTAAAGATTGTCAAACAAATCTTGATAATCATCATTATCAACAACAACAACAAAAGCAACATAAACATAAAGATCGAACAAGCCCACGTATACAACTATTAATTCAACAAAAATTTCCCACAAAGTTTAATTCAACTTTTATACAACACACAACCAGTAAAGCACAATTATCTATCGATGATATGAATAAAATGAAACTAAATTTTATTAAAATTGATAATGATGATGCAAAATCTAAATCAAGTATACCGACTATTTATCGGCAAGTATCAACATCAACATTGAATCAATCCGATTATCAACCATTCACAAGACAACGAGCCAAAACGGCTGTTGTTCGAAAAGAAGTTTATATCAACCCGCCACCATCTCGTTTAAGTAATCATACTATCAAAGCAACACCGTCAAGATCATCTGCAAAAAAGAAATCCGTTATTATTAAGCAAAGTAATAGTCCATCACATTCGGCATCATCGACTCATTCACAATCAACTCGTATATCTCGTGCGAAATCTGCAGTTGTCCATCGTTCGAATGATTCCGAATGTTCGATTCGAGAAGCTAAAGGTACAGCAGCTCGTTTCAATAAACCCGAAGATTTATTCGGTGTTCGACCCGAACAATTATTCGCTCCTGAACAACAACAATATCAACCGAAAATATTCGATTCACGTTCGACAAATAAAACCGATGAATCTACACGTTTAAAACGACAAAATCTACAAACAAAACATCATCTTTGGCAGCAAGATGTCGATAAAATCATCGAATTGTATAACATTCATCATAGTACAAGTTATCGAAAATCAGCTATGCTACCTCCGCCAACTATTGTTACTCAATTGCCTTCGTCATTGCAACCAGCTTCAAATGAAATTCTTACTGAATCATCATACAATATGAGATCACGCGGACCAACAATTGCAAAAACAACCCATCATGCCCATGCAAAACCTCATTCAGTATCCAAGCAACCTGTGTCAGGTCTACTAAATAATCCTCAACGAAATCCATCAACTCGTGCGTCAATGAAAATCAATATTACTTAATAAAGACCAAAAATCATTCTTCATCGGACTTTATTATTTTTTTGTCTTCTCAATAAAATAGAAAAAAAAAGAGTGAATTTATACGTATTAGAATTGATTATGTGAATCATCGAGTAGTAGAGCTAAAGGTGCGGTTGATAATCGAACAGTAGGCGCAATTATACTATGTCGAGTATTCCATTGTGTTGATCGCATTGTTGAATAGAGACATGCTTGTTTTTGTTGATGTTTCGTTGCTTTGGAAACAAATTTATCGATATTTTCTGGATAATCACAAGTTTTCTTCATGACATCCAAATGTTTTTTCCAATCATTTTCACATTGTTGTTTTGTTATTAAATGTCCACGGACATGATTTAAACGTTCAGATAAAATTTGATTATTACTTTTAATACGTTTGTAATCATTTGAACGTTGTTGAAAACGTTTATTATTGAAAATATCTAAATTTTGTTGATAAATTACATTTTGATTATCGATTATTGGCCGTTGAGAAGCTTTGACTAGACGTTGATATAAAAGTTGATTTTCATATTGAATTTTCGTATATTGATTTTGTTTCGTAAAAACATGACGTAAACGTGAACGTTCCAATTCTCGAATATGATCCAATGACAGATGATATTGATTGGAATAGGGAAAATTTGTTTGTGATTGACGAAGATCATTTAAATATTTGACATATTCTCTTTCATGTATCTCACGTTTTTGTCTATCATTACGTTTATGTTGTAGAACATCTTTAACTGCGAATGGCATCGTTGTAAAAACAATTTATGAACAATTCTTTTGCATGCTTTGATCGATTAATAAAAAGAAAACTTCCGAGAAACGAGAGAATGTTTTAATATCGATCAATAAACGAACAAATTTTTTACTACTTAGGAAAGGAAAGAAAAAAAGCTTATGAATTATTAAGCATTGCTTTTCCTTATCGTGCATGAAATTAATTTTGACAGATTATATATTTCAATCGAGACAAGTCATTGTAAAGATACTATCTGTTTAGTTTTATTTCTTTGTTAACAAAAACAAAATTTGGACTATACACAAATGAAAAAGACAGATGTTTGGAGATTTAAGAACGTTTTTGTCGCCAATTGTACATTCCTTGTAGTTCTTTTTCGAGTTCTTCATCATCATCATCGTCGTCGTCATTGTCATCGACTGGCGTTTTTGATTGTTTACTAGATTTTTTCATGCTATCTTTGACAATTTTGAAACGATTATCTTTTATATCGTGCATTTCTTCGATCTTTTTCCAGCGTTCACTGAAGAGAAAACAAAAAACAACAACGTCAGAAGTTTATCGGTTCGAACAATAGAAAACCGGAACATACATCAAATCATCTGTTTCTTGAATATCTCGATCAAAATCTCGTTCGACATCATCGGCAGCTTCGATTTTTTCTGAAATCTAAATTTTACGAGAGAACATCTTGAAAATAATCAGAAGAAAAAAGCTTGTTTGTTTGTTTGTTTTTACATTGGTTTCTTGTTTCATTTCACGTGTGAATGCGTCCCACTCGACTTCCATTTTATCGACGTATTCAACCTTTCTCATGCGTGCATCTAATTGAGGGTCATCGAAAAATCCTTCAGGTAAAGCCGACGAAGAAGAAGAAGAAGTCGAGACAACCGAAGCAGTTGGTGCAGCTTTGATAACGGATGATGAAGTTTCAGTTTGAGGTTTTGATGGTGCTGAATCGAAAAAATCTAGGAAAACAAAAGCAGATTGATTTTTTTTGCATTTTTGAATGGATTTTTACCCGCTGGTAATCCTGATTGTTTACTGCCAGAAGTTTGATCGTTTACAGTTGCTTCGTGTGAACGTTTAACCCCTCGTTGCTGTTGTGTTGTCACCGGAGATGGAGGCACTGGTTTGGCAAATACTGTATCACTATTTGTTTGTTTTATATTCGATTTTAATTCGAGAAGTTTCTTTAAAAAAAAAGGTAAAAACCGTCTCATCTTATTTCTTCACACACAAAAAAGAGACACACTTGTTTATGTTCACGTCCATTGACATGTGCTTTCCAAAATGTTTCACTGGTTAATTGTTGATTGCAAAGTGCACATGTAAGTTGTCCTGTATTCGTGTATCTAAAATCACATATTTCAGTCTTGAAAATCGCTTTCATTCGATTTACTTGGCTAATGGTGAATCGATTTTTTTCTGTTTCTCTTGTTTCATCAATTGCCGTAGGGCATTTTTCGCGTCAACAGATTTCGAAGTCATCTAAAAACAATCAATAGATCGTTCGATGATTGCGGCAACTATAATAACACACGACGAAGTAAATCAATTGACAAATGCCTTAAGTTTTTTTTTTGTTTAATGAGAAAAAAAAAAAAAAAATAATAATAAACACACAAACATATATATTTAAGATTAATGAACAGACAAGAACAAAAGAAAAGAATGAATGAGAGAATGAAATCGAATAATAATAATAATAATAATAATAACAAAGAAATGTGTAGTAACCAACAGACAAAAAATAGAAACAATGTATTGAATCAATTAGCACCAAAAATGAAAAAGAAAATCCGTTGGAAACAACACTGTTCTTTCACACACGAGAGAGACAAAGAGTGTGCAATGTTTTTGCTTTTGTTTTCTAAACTTACGACTGTTCGAAGAGAAGAAGGATATTTGTTCTCCTCTTGAAAATTGTTCAAAGAAAAGATTTATACAACGAACAACAAAATGAAACACAAAAAGAACAGGAAACAACTGAAGAAAAAATTATTTACATTGAATAGAAACTGATATTAACAGGCCATTGTCTTTTTTGTTAAAGGAATGCGTATAAGTTTTACACGGTTGTTCAGTTGCATAGACTTTGGTTTTATGTTAACGAGATCAAAAATAAAGATTGAAAATAGAAATTTCGAATTTGTTATGTTTTTTTGTTTGTTGAAAATTAAGACAAAAACGAAAGACAAAGGGCACTGTTTGAAGAAGAAGAAAAAGACATAAACGACGACGTGTGCAAAGACAAAAATGCTTGTTTATTTGTTTTGTTTTCAAACAATTGATCTTTGATGATGAATATCGTGTAAAGCTGGTATAACATCATCGACTACTGCTAAACGCTCGAAAATTGGGATTAATGTAAGCAATTCCGTATCGTTCATATCATCAAACCAACTGGCTACCGGAACCTTTTATTTAAATTAAATAAATATGTCAAAGTTTTTTTGTTCGTTTCCTCAAACTTTCAAAGTACATACAGCATTATCTTGATGAAAGATATACGATACTGGTGAATTATCAATAATAATAACTTTACGAATATCACGACCTAATCGACTAAGATCTTTTATATAATTACCTAAACAACATATGAATATTTTATTTAACCAAAACTGACAATGAATCACGAGCATATATTACCATTATAATAAGTGCAAGATTCCCGGAAGAGTCTTGCATGAAATATATGATTTGGATCAAGTAGATCCGCAACAGGATCTGCATACTAAATAAAAGAAACAAAAACAAACGTTTATCAATGAAAAAAAAAACTAGAAAAGATTTACTTTTGCTAAACTTGCAGTAAACAGGATACATTCATAGAGTTCACCGACACGTCGTAGAAATTCATCGACATGCGGTCGTTTGGTAACGTAGACCTAAGTTAAACAAATACATCGTGTGTGTTTTTGTTTTTTTGTTATCACAATGAAGATTAATTTTTAATTTGTCTCTTTCATCTCGTTAATTCTCTCGACAATAAGTCGAACTGTACTTCTATAAGAGAAAATTACTTGATGAACTTGTCCATCAATTTCCACAGGGACAATAAAATCTGCATTCGGCACAGGTTTAAATGATGAATGAACTAATGTTTCATCAAGATCAATCACTAGACAAATTCTTGCTCGTTCTTGACAACGTAATGATGGTAATAAGAATTTTTCCGCTGACTGAAAAACAAAACATACAATTACAATTACAATTCGTCGTTTTTTTTTCTTTCTATTTTCTGTTTCAGTTTGATTATTTTTGACGTTAGTCTAAGTTAATAAATCGAATGGGATTATAATCTACCTCAAAATAGTCAGTTGACTGACATTTCAATGGAATAAACTATAAACAAGGTTGAGATATATTCGTATATATTTCTTATTCTTTACACATGATTAATAATTTGTCTTTGTTGAACTTACTTCATGAGCCGGTGTATCTGATTTTGGTGAATAGATTGCACTTTTCGATCGATTACGGCGGGAGACTGATAAACAACAGAGTAAAAGAGAAACAAATCGACGTTTTCCATTCGAACGGTCTAAGAGATCAAAAAATCGAAATACAATTCTTTTGTTTTTTTTCAATCACAAATATCTACTTCTCGTCGTCGTCGTTGTTGTTCCATTGCTGGAAAGTGTATTTGGTAGATTAGTAGTTCGATTGATTTCGTCATCTCTCGGCACTTGAGTAATAATAGATGACAAATCGGTTTCGTTCGATGTTTGATTCATAGTGAAATTAAATAGGAAGAAGATAAATGAAATGTCGAATTGAATGAATAAATAAATAATCTCGAGCTCTAACCGTTGCTCGTTGGATAAGGAAATAAATTTTGTTCAAACGACATGAGATAATTACATAAGCGTAGAGAATCGAACAAATGTTGTGCTTAAATTAAGAATCACTGATTGTGAGAAAGACGTTCGTTTCTCTGTTGTTTTCTTTTCTTCACAATCTAAAAATAGAATTTCATTTCAAATCAAGATTATTACATCGTCAATACAAATGAACGAAGATCGAACGAGACGCAAAGAATTGCCAACCATGAATGTTGTTGACATTCCTTCGTTTTTATCTTAGGCAACGACATCTACTCGAATATGATCAAAAAAATTCTTTTCGCTTTTTTTTAAATAAAACTTTTCTTTTTTTTCAATTTTAATTAAAATTCATAGGAAACTTCGGATTTTTCTTGTGATTTCTGAATTAATCAAACTATCAGGTGATCGAATGCATGACTCATTCTTCAAACAGTTCTTTCTTTCTTTTCAGTCAGCAGTTTCTATATTCTTCATTCCACACATATGTCAGTTCGAATCTAAAAAACAACAAAACGATAACGAGACTTCTTTTTCTCTCGCTTTCTCTCTATTCGATCGAAAATCGATTTCATTTTATTTATTGATCATAGGGATTTTCGTTCATGTCCTTTGTCTCTATTTACCTAAGTCACCATCTGTTCACCTGTTCTCTTATTAGTTTTTTTCGTTGTTCATCGTCTTATCTTAACATATAACTCGAGACGGAGGGAGATGTTAAGGTGATTAATCGGTCAATATAATACTTTTTTCGTTTCGTGCATTTCTTTTTTTTTCTTGATCTTCTATTCAATAAATTCATTATTCTCTAGATAGATCGAAAAAACAGGCGAAGACTATGACATATCCAAGAAAAGAATTGATCATTGCGTGTCATTATCTGTTACGTTTAATTAAACAACATGCACAATTATCGACCGAACAAATCAATGTTTTTAAACGAACGTTTTATGAAATTTTATTAAAACGTTTTCTTGGACATTGGTTTCCTGGTAAAAAAAAAACATGTCGAAATGATAAATCAATCGAATGTCTTTGCTCTTGTTTTTGTAGCGACACCACATCGTGGAAGTGCTTATCGATGTTTGCAAACAAAACTTTGGAAAGATCCCGTTTTACGAATCATAGCCGAACGTTCACGTTTACCACTTCATCGTTATCTTCCAGCAATCTTTACCATGTGGATAGGCAAGTGTTTTTCGTTTTTTTGGACTCTTTTTACTAATGAGAATCATTTTTAGATCCAGGAGAAGTTGCCATTTGCTTTGGCGATGAAGGTACATGGTGTTCGTTATATAAACATGATACCGATATGGATACGGAGGAATCATTCACCGAAGACTATGATCTCATATCATCATTGATACCAAATGAAGATTTTTCGAATCTCTCTGAAAATATTCAAACATTGAGTCTCAATACGAAATCTCATTCATCGAATCAATTAATCGAAACACCAATTCAAACGATCGATGATTGTAATTATTTGAGATCGAACGATTGGAATATTCAACAGAATAATTTCTGGTTACAATAATGTCAGATACGACAAAAACCAAACAAAACAAATCTTAGCACTCTCCTTTTCTCTCTCGACAAAAATATATCATTATACATATAAATGTTAGTTTGTGTTCTACTTGTTGTCATATATTTATTCTCATCTTAAGTGTCCATGGATAATTCTTATCAGATTTTGACGGCAATCGTCCTTTTTTATAAAAAAAAATTGTATTTGTTGTATTAAAATCCATCCATTTCTCTGTAAAAAGAAAAGTGTTTTTTTTTGACGATATTATTAAAGAATGTTGTATATAAAAATAAAGAAAAATTCGGATACCAATTTGTTGGATATAAGAGATCAAATGTATTTATTTATTTGCTCAAATAAAATAGAAAAGAATAGGAATAGGAGGAAATAGTTTATAGCTATTGGCCGAAAGAAAACACGAATGAAAGTCAAATGTAATACAGTCATTCATAGAGGAAGAAAGAGAAGACAACGAAAGGAACTGTCATTTTTTTTTCTTCTTTTACTGTGTCTTGGTCTGATTTCGAATTTTAGATTAACTGTTGAGAACAATCGATTTGAATATGTCTTCACCGACTGAATCAGCTGAATTCAAAGCTGGTCATGCACCGGCCAGTAAGTTTGGAATCTCTTTTTTTTTTATTTATTTATTTATTTACTTAACAAAACAAAAAACCTAAAAACGAAAAAATATTTTGTGTTTTGTTTTATTTAAATAGTAAAAGTTGGCGGCATGCGTGTAGGTGCCTCTCGCCCTCGACAAACATCACAAGGCGATGATAAGGAAAAAAATATGACTTTTGAAGACGCAGCAACAATAGATAATAAAACAACAAATGGAAAAGATGGACTCTTTGGAAGTAACAATCAAAAATCTCAAGAAACAGATGATGAGCAACAAGAATCAAGGTACAAAACGATAACATTGAAGGTGATATTTATTTATTTGTTTTTCTCGATTATAGAACTGTTTCAAATCGTGTCGCTGGTCAGATTGTATCAGGCACATTCGTACCGGTATGTGTTGAATTTGTCTTCGGATATTTATTCATTCGAAATTTTTCTAGATTCAAAAAGCTTTTCCTCCTGAAGCAACAAAACATATTCATGATAAACCTGGTACATATCCTAAACATGACATGCATAGTCATAGTAAACATGATGATCAACGTTTCATTAATCAACCTCGAAAACAATAGATATTTTACACAAAATTTTTAATCAACATTTTTCCTCTCATATTTCGTTTTGTCATATATATATACATATATCTATTTGATGTCGTGGGTCTGATGTGCTTTTTCTAGTTTTTAGAGAATGTTTTATGTATAGTCTTTAACAAACAAAAATATTTTATCTCCGCCAAATTTTCTTTTTATTTGTAGATTAAGAAAGAAAAAGATGACCGACGAAAGCGAAATTTCATCGATATTCTATCAACAACCAACAACATCTACTGTTAATCCACCATTGTTTACATGTGGACTTAAATTAGATAAAAATGATTATGAAAAAAAAGTACGTGACAATATTTCGACCTTGTGTTTTTTATCGACTCATTACAATTGACATTTTAGATACATATCGAACGAATCTTTCGACAAATAATCGATGATTCACGTTTCAAACAATCGGGAGAGAATTCCGTTGAACGTCTTAGTTCGAAATCTGCGCCATTAGAATACTACGAAAATTTTCTCATTGATCGTTGTGGCGATGAAATATCATCGTTCAATGTCGGTGCACTTCAACAAGGTTGGCTTATTCCTGAATACGAACAAACCTATCGTTTAGCACTGCCTGATAGCGAACAACAAGCGTCACTTCAACGTGCACGTCGACCGAAACCATCGTGTTTCAATTGTGGTTCGTACGATCATAATGTTCAAGGTTGTCCAATGAAATTAGATAGCGATCGTATTCGTCGTAGTCGAGAACAATATCAAGAACAATTAGCTGAAGCATGCGGATATAATGATATATCGCAAATGAATTCACTTGAAATGTCAAGTCGTTATCATGAAGATTCCTATCAATCGAGTTTAAACGATCAAGTTATTATTGACGAACGTTTTCGTCGTTTTCAACCGGGTGTTCTCAGTTATGACCTACGACAAGCTTTAGGTTTGCATGACAATCAATTGCCAATGTTCGTCTATAATATGCGACGATGTGGTTATCCACCAGGTTGGTTACGTGAAGCTCGAGTGAAAAAATCTGGTCTACAAGTATTTCATGACAATGAAGAAGGAGAAATTATTGAAACGAAAAAATCCGAACCTATCGATCCAACTGGTCAGGATAATGTTTTTCCTGGTTCGTTACTCGACAATAATATGCAAACACAAGCTGATTTAAATAATGAAGATGATTATGAATATGATTTTGATAAAGTCATATCCTATCCCGGTTTTAATATACCTGTGCCCGATGGTTTTATTGATGAAGCTTATACAATTCCAAATCTACCTGCATTTGACAAGCAACAGAGTAAAGAAAATCTTATTGAAGAAATGTATTTATTTAAAAAACCATCATTAAAACGAAAATCAACGCTTGAAACATATAAACCAACACCTATTGAAGAGCTGAATACACCCAAACAAATGAAAGTCTCAGAAACAAGTTCATCATCGGCGAGTACAACCGAACTAACGCCATCATTAGCAACAACGAATTATGAACAAAAAAGTCTTGGTCAAGTTTACGGTACACCTCTTTGGCTGTTAGGGAATAATAATAATAATACGCCGAAAGTATCGACTACATCGCAATTGCCTAGTCGAGATCAATTTCAGCAAGGTATTTGTGATCATTTACCTTTCGAAAATTTACCTTCATATCAAACTGAAAAAGTCGGACGAATCGTATGTTCTTTCGAAATAACAACAACAAATTTTCGAGATTTTTCTTTTCGAATATTTTTCTTACATAGTTTGATCTGTTAAAAGACGTTCAAAAACGTCTCGAAAGTCTTAATAATGATTCAACAACATCGAAATCAACGAATGATAATAATATGCAAATGTCACCTGAGCACACACCTGAATCTTCATAAAGGAATTTCATTTTGTATATAGAAAACACAAACTATCATCTTTTTCTTTGTCTCTTTCTCTCTCTCTCTGTTGTTTTCTTCTATTAACATCGAGATGTCTTCATTTGTTTCAGATAGAAAAAATCAATGGCAGATAAATCTAAAACAGTCATAATTAAAGGCAATAATACGAATTCAACGACTAATAATAACAACAACAATAGTGTGCCGCAGGATTTTGGTAAAATTATTCGACATTTTAAAAAATATTCGAAGTTTATTAAACGTCTTGCGGAAGATACTGATAAATCCTATGCAGAAATAAAAGAGAAACGCGTTCTTTCACAAGGTAGAGCCCTTTTTTTCTTCTTCTTCTTTATGTTATTGACCTTGCGAATTTGGTCTTTTTTTTTCTAGAAAAGTTCAAAGAAATTCAATTAACACAAACCGATCGAGATTTTCTCGAGTCATTAACCACACGACCATTAGCTTTAATTATTTGTTCTCAAACATATGAGGGCAAGGCACGTTTTGTTAATGATTTACTCAATGAACCTTTACTACCTCTTTCACCTACTGTCAAACACGATGATGTCATACGAATGATTCGTATCAAAGTAGATAGATTTTCGATTTATTCGTTTGATTTGCATATTTCACTTTTTAACTTCTAGAATCATTCGACTACAGGTGCAACTTTAAATGTTTCGGGTTCGTTCGAACTTGTTGGCGCAAATGGTATATCGAAATCTGCCTCTTGGTCGACTATACCTTATGAAGATATTCTCGTCAAGGAAAATACTCGAACGATTGATGTCGATGAAGATGAAACACCATCATTAGAAATTCGTAAACCAATAGATTTTCTCGAGAATAATGACGTACAACTTGTTCTAACGCCAACAAATCAACAATTAGATATGAAACAAATCTATACGCAAATAACTGATAATATTGTTTCGATATTTATTTATGTGATTGATCATGAAATGTTAGATGAGAATGAAATCGATGAATTAAAAGCTTTTCGAACGATTGTACCGAATGAACCGATTTTATTCGTTCGAATCGATGAAAAGAATTCGTAGGGCAATTTTCTCTGCAATAAGAAAAACATCGAACGATGAATTCATTTTTCTAGAACGAATAATCATGAAGAATCCGCAGGCGTTCGAATATTCAGGTAGAATACATCAACAAAAAAAAAACGAAACGAAAAATCAATGATGTTCTGTTCATTTTCAGACAACTTTGTGATCTCGGTTTTCTATCATTACTACCCGGTGAAACATCGGATAATACGTCCGACACGATTTCTCTCTTTCAAAGCGATATGATCGATAATGGTCTAGCAAATTTTTCATCATTCTTAAGTTATATTCGTAAACATACTGATCGTTTAAATGTTCGAGCTGGTAGAAAGACACAACAAAAGGCGAATGATTGAAATCGAAATTGATTTGTATTTTAGTTAGTATTATACAACGATCTCATGAACTTTGTCTCGATCTGTTCAATGACAGTGCTTTTGAAATGGCTCGGTAGATATTTTCAATTTCGAAAATATTGACTTTTATACTTGATTAAATAGAGATATTCTCATTACACCTAAACGTATTAATTATGCTCGTGAAAAAGAACGAGAACTCTACGAATCTTTACTTTCATTAACAAATTCGAAACAAAATGAAATTCAACGATTAATTCAACAAGCTATTGAATCGATGCACGAAACAATAACTGATCAAGCTTGTTCATTAGAAATCTCGGGTATTGTCTTAACCGATGAATTAACTGTGACAACAGCAAAAGATTTAAAGAAATGTACGAGTAAAATACAAGAATTCGTACTTGTTCAATTAAATCAAGCGATTGCCGAGAAGTTATCATCATCGGTTCACATTCTACGACAGGATTATGTTGGTACATTGACACGTTGCTTAGAAAACTTAGAAGATGTTAAAGATAATGACGACGAAGACGATGAATCGAGTGCATCAGCGAGTAAAGCATTGAAAGAAGTATGAATGTTGATTTCGTTTGTTTTTTATTCTGATTTTATGTTTGTTTGTTTGTTTGTTTTTTCAAGATACTTCAATCAGCTTATCAAGTAAATATTACGTTATCACCGCATTCGAATATTTTCAAATTATTAATCGATAAAATGAAAGAGGTTTGTGTCAAAGAAAAAACGATACAGAAAGAGAGAGAGAGAGAGAGGAATTATTTGTTTTTAGTTTTTTCGAACATTTAAATGGTCGAATTGTCCTCGAATTGATCCCGATTTTAAACGGTTAGTTGCTGTTAATATGTTAAATAGTTTAAGTGGATCGAGGTAATCAAAATTTTAGAAGAAATACAGAAAAAAAACGAATGCATACGCATTTTATCTAGATTAGCGAAAAGTGTTTGTACACAATTGAACGATCGTATTCGAATATCGCATGATAATTTCGAAACTTTACTCAAACAACTCGAACATCGTCATTCCGATCGATTAAAATCAACTGAAGATAAACAGCAACGTGTTCGAAAAGAATTTACTCCTAAAATAGCTCGACAATTACTCGAAAGTACATCATTAAAAGATCTTATTCGTTATGGTCTACCGAAATCAGGTCGTGAAGTTGGCCGTGGACAGTACGGCGTTGTTTACGAATGCGATAGTTGGGCGAATCAACGTTCGTGCGTTTTAAAATCTGTCATACCACCCGATGATAGACATTGGAATGATCTTGCACTTGAATTTCATTATCTAAGACGAATACCTGATCATCCACGAATAGTCAAATTAATCGGTTCAGTTATTGATTATTCCTATCGTGATCAAACACCGGTGTTATTAGTTATGGAACGTTTATCAAGAGATTTATATAGTGCATTAAGAAATAAATTATTATTTCATATACGGTAGAAACGAAAATAACATGAATGCTTTTTTTTTGTATTTATGATTTTAGTATTCGAATTGCTTTGGATGTGGTCGAGGGTTTGAGGTATTTACATGGACTTGGTTTAGTACATCGTGATATTAAACTGAAAAATGTTTTAGTAAGACACTGATTCATCGAGAGATAAGGAACAAATATGATGATTCATTTTTCGATATCGATTTAGTTAGACGAAACGAATCATGCTCGAATCACTGATCTTGGTTTTTGTAAACCTGAAGTTATGATGAGTGGTTCACTTGTTGGTACGCCAATTCATATGGCACCGGAATTATTTACATCTAAATATGATCATACCGTTGACATCTATGCGTTTGGCATTCTATTTTGGTATATTTGTTCGAATGGTGTTAAACTACCGAATAATTTCGATGTTTGTTCATCGAAAGATGTTCTTTGGTCGAAAGTAAAACACGGTGTTCGACCTGAACGTTTGTCTGATTTTACTGACGAATGTTGGGAAATGATGAATCGATGTTGGGATCCAATGCCATCTCAACGACCTTATCTAGGCGAAGTTCAAGATAAACTCGAAGAAATCTTCAATAAAGCAATATCGACTTCATCGACAAGTTAAATACATCGTCATCGTTTATTTTTCTCTTTTTGATTGATAAATAATTGTTCCGAAAAAAAAAATTAATCGAATTGTGATTAAAATGCTAATTAATTTTCTTTTTTATATTCAAGTGCAATATATATTTGTTACATTTTTTTAGATTTCTAATGACGAAAAATCGTCGTTTTCCATTCGAATCAACCAAAGAAACATTATCTCTCGAACATTTTTTTACTAATGAAACACAATTGTATCCAATGATTCGACAGTACGCATCGATTTGTCGAAAAAATGATTCAAAAAAACCACGGCCTACACGAACCAATCTCATATTACCTAACGAAGAAAATGATCGATTGACTCATTTTATGAATCAATTAAAAGAAAACAAAGAAAATCCTTGTGTAAATATAAACGATCTATCAGATCTACGTCAAAATCATGTACAATATTGGAAAACTGTCAGATTTCAATGGCAAACATTTTATCGTGATGAAATGAAAAAACAAGAGGAATTATTTAATACTGTCAGAAAAAGTTTATGTTAATAAAGAAAAAAGGCATAATGAGTCACAATAGGAGAATATTAATAAATCATTTTCATTTTTCTTTTCTTTTTCTTTTTCTTTTTGCATGAATGAATCATCAACGAAATTGACTGGATAAATACAGATTGATTGATTCATATTTAGATTTATTCTTTGAAATGGCAGCAGGTTCGATCGAAAATGAAGGACCTGATATGGGTGTGGGCGATTTCGTCCTGTTATCAGAAATCTCTATGAATGCCTTCGTCAAAAATCTCAAATTACGGTTAGATTTTTGTTTATTGATTATTCATCGTGTTCAATGAGCATTTCGTTTTTCGTTTCCAGATTTGAAAAAGGACGAATCTATACATACATCGGCGAAGTTCTTGTTAGTGTTAATCCATATCGTGATTTACCTATCTATGGTCCTGAATACATCAAAAGTTATAAGGGTCGTGAAATGTTCGAACGACCTGCACATATATTTGCTCTTGCCGAAGCGGCATATCGAACGTTGAAACAACGATCATTGAACAGTTGCATTGTAATTTCGGGCGAGTCAGGTTCAGGTAAAACGGAAGCATCGAAAATTATTCTTCGTTATATCGCAGCTGTGACGAATGTATCGAATCAAGCTGAAATTCAACGGTAAACAACCGACAAAACAAATCGGTTTACTTAATTCTTTTGTTTTTTTGCTTGTCAATTCTAGAATCAGTAATATTCTTATTCAAACCAATGTTATTCTCGAAACATTTGGTAATAGTCGAACGAATCGAAATGATAACAGTAGTCGATTTGGTAAATATATGGATTTGAATTTCGATTATAAATTCGATCCAATCGGTGGCAAAATTCAACATTATCTTTTGGAAAAATCTCGTGTTGTTAAACAACAATTAGGCGAACGAAATTTTCATTCATTCTATCAATTGATCTATGGAGAATCGAATGTTCATGAATACGGATTGACACATCAAGGAGATAATTATTATTATATTAATCAAGGCAAATGTTGTCAAGTACCGAAAATCGATGATAAAAAAGATTATCAACAAGTTAAACAAGCGTTTAAAATCGTTGGTTTCAATCAAGATGAAATATCGACTATTTGGAAAATCATTGCAGCGATTCTTCATCTTGTAAGAAACGTTCTTGTTTTTTTGGTTGCTGTTTTCTCTCGAATGAGATTGTCTCTCTTAGGGTAATTTGAAATTTGCTGATGTCGATGGTGAACATTGTTCAATAATACGATCGAATGATTCGAACGATCCATTGACTTGGATATCGAAATTACTCGCGTGTGATCAATCAGAAATTTCCTCGGCATTAACATCTCGAGTTGTTGCAGCGCGAAATGAAGTTATTCAAACTCGACAGAACATCATTCGAGCTAATCACGGACGAGATGCTTTGAGCAAAGTAAGTCAAAGAAAAAAATTGAACTTTATTCAAAAGAAAGAAAAAAACAACGACAAAAACTACTCGAATCTTAAGATTTCATAATTCGTTTCCAATGGTAAGGTCGTTCTCCTTTTCTGCCCATGCATGTCTATTCGACTGTTTAAGACCGATATACTTAAATTGCATGACTGTTTTGTCTATGTTTCGTGTGTGTATTTATCGAAATCATTTTTAGGCTTTGTACGAACGATTGTTCGAATGGTTAATTAAGTATATTAATAAAACGTTGGCGAAAGAAAATATCGAGCATTCCAATCGAGTTAATCAAAGTTCGTTGGTTATTGGTGTGTTGGATATTTATGGTTTCGAGATATTCGAGAATAACAGGTAGAAATATCGCTCGACAAACAAACCATAGGAAAATGACGATGTTTTAGTTTTGAGCAATTGTGTATCAATTATTGTAATGAAAAACTACAGCAATTATTCATCGAACTTGTTCTTAAACAAGAACAAGAAGAATACGAACGAGAGAATATTACTTGGCAACATGTAAAGCTAAGAATAACATTGAATTATTCGATCTTAAAGATGAATTTTAGGTTGATTATTTTAATAATAAAATCATTTGTGATCTCATTGAACAGTCACGAACAGGAATTTTAGCTCATCTCGATGAAGCTTGTCATACAGTTGGAACAGTAACCGATGAGATCTTTCTCGATTCGATTAATAAAGCGCTAAAAACGCATAAACATTATTCAAGTTGGGCTGTATGTTCTTTCGATTTTTATTTTTCTCGGTTATTTTTACTGGAATACCTTTTTTTTGCTAGCTTGCACCAGGGGACAAAATTTGGAAAAATTTAAACAATAACAAACTATTTCTTATTCGTCATTATGCTGGTAGATTTTAACAATTTTGACATACGAATGTTGATCTTTTGTTGCTTGTAGGCGATGTGATCTATTCTGTCGATGGTTTTCTTGATAAAAATCGTGATACTTTATTCGAAGATTTCAAACGTTTATTATATCATAGTAAAAATCCAATTCTATCATCGATGTGGCCTGAAGGCGAGAAAAGCATAACAACAGTCACTCGACGACCATTAACAGCCGGTACAATCTTTCGAAATTCGATGATTAGTCTTTCGAATCTTCTCTCATCGAAAGTATGATTTAAAACAAATCTAAATCTTTTCAATCGAATTCGTTTCGTTTCGTTTCGTTTAAGCAACCATTTTATGTTCGATGTATCAAACCAAATGATGAAAAATCATCGAATTTATTCGATCAAACTCGAGTTGAACATCAAATTGCTTACTTAGGTCTGCTAGAAAATGTTCGAGTTAGACGTGCAGGTAAATAGATTTGTTTTTCTCAATAAAATAAAAACTGCAATCTTTGTTAAAAGGTTTTTGCCATCGAACACCCTACGATCGATTTGTTCAACGGTAAACGCCAATAATTGATTTACGAGTTTTGTTTTTTTATGTTTTAAAATTTTAGTTATAAGATCATTGATTCAGTTCGATCGAAATTGTATCCACGAGGTTCATTGAACAAGGACAGTGCAAGTTATATTTGCCGAGAACTTAAGGTCGACAATGATGTTGCCTATGGAAAAACGAAACTATTCATAAAACATCCGTAAATCAATGCACAGACTTGTTATCGAAATCTTTTTTGTTCGTATATATAGAATTTCATTGTTTCAATTGGAAAAAAAACGAACCGAAGGTCTTGATTTTATTGTTATAATTCTTCAAAAAGTATGTCAACCTCTTCAAAACGTTTTCGAATCTTTTAAATTTTGTAAATAGTACACTCGATCATGGAAACAATATCGTCTCTTTCGACGTGAAATTGCCTCGATTAAAATTCAGAATGCCTTTCGAAAATTTCGAGCACGCAATTATATGAATAAACATTATGGGCAATTTCGGTAGGATTGATTTTCGTATTTTTCATCTCAAGTTCATCTTGATTGATTTCGAAAAGAAATGTTGCCAATTTACCGGATCTTGGCAAGAGTCTCAAATGGCCAGCACCGATCCCAGGCTTCGTACCAGTGAATAATCTACTCAAAAGAGTCTATCAACGGTAAATTATTTCAATTTTTGAAGAGAAAAATAAATGAATTGTTTTCGTTGGCGATTAGTTGGCGAGCATATAAAATTATTCAACGAATTCCTGTTAATCAACGAGATGTGTTCGAAATGAAGCTATTAGCTAGTGATTATCTACAGCAACGAACGTCTTTTATGCAAGCAAGTATTCGACAAGAATGGAAAGGAAATTATCTTGCATCGGTAGATCATAATCATCGAACACAGAAACAAAAGCGATTCAATGAGAATTTTTCAATTTTAGACCGATGAAAATCCTCATCTAGCCGAATATCAGAAATCAATGAATGATCTCAAAGCAAAAGATCATTTCAATCAAATACTTTTCTCTACATTTGCAATTAAAGTAATGATGTTTTTCGTTTCTAAGAAGAAAAAAAAGTAAAAATCCTTTTCTTTCGTGTCAAGTTGAATACGCATATTAAAATGGACGAACGTGCAATTGTTCTAACGGATAAATATCTCTACAAATTAGATCAAAAAAAGCATTTTCAAATGAAAAAATCCGGTATATCAATTGACGAAATCTCAGGTTTAAGTGTAACAAGTGGCAATGAACAATTAATTGTCGTTCATTTAATTTCAAATCATGATCTAGTTTTTTATATGCATACAAAAACTGATCGTGTCGGAGAATTTGTTGGAAATCTTGCGAAATTAAAACGAAAATCGTATGTAAATAAAAAACAGACTCATGCAAAGTTTTGTTTGTTTCGTTTGTTTAGATCGAATTTTATAGTTGATGTTCAACGATACAGTTCAGCACAATTAGATAAACATAAATATGTGATTAATATCACAACAGGTGGCACCGATAAGGTTGAATTTCGTAAAGGTTCAAATAAAAATATAACATTGATCTTACCCGAATGATCTTCGATTTCTCAGTCTCTATGATCTGCTTACAACGAATAATCAGATAATGGTGATTCTCTCTTTCTCTTTTTTCATTGTAGTAGTACGCTTTTAGATGTACATTCGTATTAAATAAGAAAAAAAAAGAAAATTTTTGATTTTAGTCTCTCTCTCTCTTTCTCTTCTGTTTTTATTGTATTGGAATCTGACTTTCTTTACTAATCTATGCTAATTGTCATTTTGTTTTTCTTTTGTAACTCAATGATCGGTAATTATATTTATTTAATTAATAAAATAAAATAATGGCACTGCTTTTGAAAGAAAACATGAAAATAGTTTTGAAATGAAAAGCGATAAAAGCAAGAAGATAAATGTTTTGTTCTATGGTATCAGTTTAGAATGTATATTTTTCACATGTATTTGTTTGTTGACGACGAGAATCATAACCGCCCATAGTTAAAACAGATTGATTTACAAGAATACTTCGGTGTAAACGTCGACCAGTATTTAAAACATGTGTGTCTGACCATGTTTTTGTCACAGGATCATACAATTCGCAGACAGTAGGATAGTTTTGTGTTGACCAATCGACACCACCTGCTGCCAAGACTTTACCCGACGGGAGAAGCGTTAGTGTAAATGCTGCACGAGCATATTTCATTGATCGAACAGCTGTAAAATTGCCAGTAGTTGGATTATAGATTTCTGCAGTTTTATATGAAATAAATGCGCCATTTCCTCCGCCAGCAATGAGAACAGTTCCGTCTTGAAGAAGAACAGACGCATGGTAAGCACGTGGTTGAATCATGGGACCATTGGTATAGATCCACGCGTCTGACATGTAAAGTTCAGCTGTAGATAACATTCTTAACCGCTGATCACCACCACCTGTTACAAATACTGTCGAACCATCATTGAGTAATGTATTGCTGAACAAAGTTCGACTAGTTTGCATACTATTAACTGCTGTAAATGTGTCCGTTGATGGCGAATAAACTTCAGTATTATCCAGAATATAACCACGAGAATTCTGTCCACCAAAAATCAATATTTGATCATTTTCAAGACGTACTGCACCATGACCAAATCGGCCTGATATTAAATTCGATTGTGTTGATGCCCACGTATTTGTAGCGAGATCGTAGATTTCAGCTGTTCGTTCGTATGGTGCATACGCACTACCGGTTGCTAAAATTTTCGTATTGCCTGCAAACGGGGTTACTGCATGCGCAAAACGAGGATCTTGCATGACGACACTCTGTGTCCAACCGGTTGATGGTGAGTAAACTTCAGAATTTTTAACGATTGTAAATTGGTTGACTCGACCGCCAACAGCTATAACTTGACCGTTAGCTAACAGAGCAGCATCAAAATTCGATCGTGGAAAAAGAAGAGATGCATCTTGTGTCCAACGAGGTAATGCTGGATCGACTGTTGTTTGAATTGGTTTTGCTAAAGTCAAAGAATACGTATAAGAAAAAGAATAGAAAAACAAAAACAACTATCTACAATATATAGTTGTTGCTTGTAAATTTGCTGGAGTTGTTGTTGTTGTAACGTATACAAGTAAATTTCCTTCTTCATCGATTTGATTTCCAATTCTGCATTTGACCAACAAGAGAACTGTTATTGTTATACATCCAGCAAACGTCACAAAAGCACATACATGTTTTCTTAAATTATCGTTGTATCTTTACAAAAAAAAAACAAACCATAGAATGTATATAGTTAATTTGTATGCTTACTTCATCTTGAAAAATATGGAAATGGCATTTTTCTCATTTTTTCTATTGCGCTTTTAAGACTAGAAAAAAATATAGAATTCAAGCTACATCATCTGGACGATATTGTAGAAGTAGAAAAATATACTTTTCCATTAAATAAATAATGTACATGAATTTCAATTTTTTTCCATCCAATAGAAACACCTTTTAGTAAATTAGCTTGCATTGCTTTTTAACGCATCGATAAATTTTTAAATAAGAATTTTTCATGAACTGAAAATTATAAACACACAGTTGCAACTGCAAGAGAACCTGAAAAACAAATTATTTAGTTTGTTTAAGAGCTATTCAAAGTTTTTCTTCTACTTTAACATCAGTCTTCGTCAATGCAATATACGTATTTCTTTGTCGTTCATTTCAAGAGTTTTAACTATCGATTAACTTCTTCCTTTATTTTCATAAAACAAAAGATCAAAGCATTACTTTTCCGTTTGCTTCTTAAAACACACATCCTTTACCTCTCACTTTTCATCATCCGTTTCATCTCATATTCATTGATATCAAGTGACTAACTTCCATTCACGTGCCGAATATTACCAAGCGTGTCTCTTCATAATCGATAACATCAATAAACACTCTCTTCATACTTAGATTTCAAAAAAAAAAGAGAGAGAAACGATAAGTCAATATTTTCTACGTAGATATATATATTTATATATATTTATTTATTGAACACAAATAAAGAAGAACGAAAGAACAAAAAAAGAGAGATATATATAATCCACTGTTCAAACACAATGTATCCAATGTTCATCTTTGAAAAATTCTGGTATTTGATCATCGAGACGTTGAATAATTTTGTAGATACTTTTCTTCCATGATGGTTCGAGATCTTTTTGTTGTTGAATAGCATGAAAAAATTCTCGTAAAGTCGATTGTACAGCCTCGCAGAAACTCGGTGGAACCTAGACAAAAGTAAAAAAAAAAAGGAAATTGAACATCGATTGCATTTAATTTAATAGACATACATCGATTTGATTCGATCGATTATAATGAAGATTAAGAACACGATAGAGATCGGAATCAGTTGTGATGATTAAATCTTCCATATTTCGAATACCTTCGGCTAAATATTGTCGAGCATATTTTTCGATTTGAATATAAAAAAATTCGCTATGAAAAACATATCGAATGAAACAAAGTTTTGGCTTTTTTCTTTTAAATTCTTCTTACCGAAAATTGGAAAACCATTTAACTAATTGTGCAGTGATTAATTTATTAAATCGAACATCAGGAAAATAAACTTTCAATACCGATGAACTTGGATAACGTGTATAGAAAAACATTAATTTTGCTTTACGTAGATGAAGTGATGTCAAAACTGTCATGTAAAAAAAACGAAAAAGAAAAAAAAATGGACAAATGCTTGTTAAGGTAATCATATATTCTTCTCTCAATGGTTCGTATTACTTATTCGATGTAAGGATAGTTACTTTCGATGACATTTACACTCGATTAAGTTCTACCCGAAGAAAAGGTCAATTTTTTGGAGAATACTTATTTGATTAGGATTGTATTCGACTGTCGATTGATGATGGTGATGATGATTAGATGCCGATGAATCAAACGAATGATTCGAGAGACTTTTGTCATCGTCGAGTAAATCATCATGAGGAATGATTTTTGTTGTAATACGCGGTGATAAACGTGTATCAGTTACCTATTCGAATGAAAAATAAGAACAATTGGAGGTGTGTGTGTGTGGCTTTTTTTTCTCATTTGAATTCTACTTTTGTTCGACGTTTTTTATGAGTTGATAAATGAAAAGGAAATGAACGATCAGATGGTGTATTACCGAAACGAATCAACGGTGGTGGAGGAGGTGGTGGCGGATAAGAATTAAGATAAGAATTATTCATGAACATTGGAGAGAAATATGAATGTTGGTGAGGTAATGGCGGAGGGAAAACAGGTGGTATTGTTGGAATAGTACGTTTTGTTTCGATAGCAGCATTATGTACAGCAGAAAATAATTGTTTTTGAAGATTTTCAAGAAATCTTGCCATGGATACAGATGAATTAATATTATTTGTACGAGCTAAATCTTGTACGTACGATAAAAATGGGAGATTTTGAGGTGTAAATGGAAATAATGTTGGTTGAGAAAGAGAATTGCTGGTCTAGAAGAATAAATCAATGAATTTACGTTTGTTGTTTTATTTTTTCTCTCTCTTTATGTTAAATTACTTGTTTCTCATCTTGGCTATTGACTTCTCCGATTTCAGTTTCATCTTGTTTGTCAACTTCATCATCTGTTGTATTATTTGATTCGTTATCACTCAATTGATTTTCTTTGATAAGTTGTTGTGGTTTCGATTGTTTTCTCGAACGTTTATTAAGATTCGTTTCTTCGTCTTCGGCTTCGTCCTCTTCTAATTTCGAACGTTTACTTACAAATTCTTTTGATTTACGTTCATCTTCATTATTATTATTATCAATGAAAGCATGTGAACGTTTAGTTTGTTGTTGATTCGTATTATCATTGGATGTCACAGCTTTGGGTGAAATCGATGCTGTTGATGACGATGAATTCGGTGATGCTGATGTTGACGATTCAATCGAACGTTTTTCAATGATTTCTTGTAACATTTTCGTATGATTGAATGCCATATCATTTAAATGACTTAAATGTTGATGATAACGTGGATTGAAAACGGATGGAAGGAGAAAAGGTGAGAAATTCGTCGGTGGATTCATACGTTTGTTGATGTGCGTTTTTTTTTAATTTCAAGAAAAGAAAAATGTTTCAATACTAAAAGAAGAAGAAGAAGATATAAAAAAAGGAAAGAATGAGAAAATGAGATTTTATTGTTCGTTAGACAAATAAAGAAAAGTCAATTTAGACGGTCTCTTATCTGAGTGAACTTTACTTAAGTTAAAATGCAGCATCTCTACGTGCCGTTTCTCGGTGTTTTTTACATTCACACATCTCTCCCGAGACACTCACCATTTAGCAGTAAATTTATTCTTGACTCGTCCTGATGATTCGTCTATTTCTTCTTCTTCTTCTTCTTTTTTTCTTCTTCTTCTATATATATATGTGTGTGTGCGTAGGATCAGATTCT
>Ga0209922_101217_pt1 | contig 25774 bp, 30 predicted proteins | sample ThiBiot_500_biof_FD_183946 | JGI IMG/M metagenome (GOLD analysis project Ga0209922, IMG submission 183946) | Wastewater bioreactor microbial communities from Cape Town, South Africa - Thiocy_expt_500_biof (SPAdes) | ecosystem: Engineered > Bioreactor > Thiocyanate-remediating > Anaerobic-Aerobic ... | reverse complement strand
AAACAAAACGAGTTACGGTGATATGGGTCGCTCTGATCTCTCTCAGGTCCTTTTCAACTCAATGAAAATATGCACTTGTTTTTCTTTTGTCAATCAACAATCGATTCTCCAGAAAAGGAGAAAAGTTAAAATATTTTGTTTTTGCACATAAAATACTTATCTGATGTATTTACAGCCGTCATTCAACAGACGCATTCTATCGTATCTTTTGTTATGTCTAGTAATTAAGCAATAAAAAGAACAGACCAACCTCTATCAGCCACAGACAATAAAAAGGTCTCCTCGAGCTGATTAGATTAAATAGTTTCGTTTGAATCCTCAGAAATATTCAAATTAAAAAAAAAGCCGAAATGTCATGTTGTTTCGTTTAGGTCATGATCGAGATGATCACCGTCGAAACGACGATCGACAACGAAGTACGATTTTTATATAATTATAAAACAAAAAAGAAAGAAATTCTTGTTTTTTTATTTTTCTGTTGTTGCACTTTTATTATATTTGCATTTTTTGTTTTTAGACGAACGTCGACGGACTCCAAAGTTGAAACGTCAAACATCTAGTTCAAGCTCGTCGTCATCGAGATCCTCATCGTCCTCGTCATCGTCGCGAAGCTCATCTCGATCGTAATTTTCTATCCAATTCAAAACAGTCGAATTCTCTTTGCTTTTCTAGACATAATCAATCAACTGAACGAAAACATAAATAAAAATCTGTGTTTTTCTTGTTCTTTTTTTTCTTTGTGTATAAAAATTTCTTGTTACATTTGTCTAACTTTTGTTGTTTATGGGCGTGATAGAAGAAAAACAATGCACACGCACACACACACACACAATAACCATTGAAGTTCTCATTTCAGATTTCCTATGGTTGATCCAATGTCAACATTCGACGATGAAACTAATGGAGAAACATCTTCAATTGGTCAAGTCGCATGCGTACGTCCAAGAATTCTATTAACAGGCCTTCGACGTTCAGGTAAAACATCGATTCAACGTGTTATTTTCACAAAAATGCAGCCATCTCAAACTCAATTCCTCGAATCAACACCTCAGCTAATCACCAATCAATTTTCCTGTGGTTCATTTATTAATTTTCAAGTTCAGGAATTGCCCGGTCAATTGCACGATTTTCCTTCGATGCCGTCGAACGCTCGTCAACAAAACGACGACGATGATCCAACACAAATGATCGGCAACGGTTACAACATGGAACGTTTATTAAAACGTGCCCATGCAGTTGTCTATGTCATCGATGCTCAAGATGAGTACAGCGAGTCGATCGCACGTTTAAATCTAATTATTCAATTAGGTCGACGTGTGAATCCGAAACTTCGCTATGAAATCTTCATACACAAAGTCGATCAATTGGCTGAAGAAGTCAAATTCGAGGCACAACGAGATATTCATAATCAGGTACGCGACCGTCTCGCTGATCTACCCGGTGGAATCGATGCGTGGCCAAATGTGCCGACGTCGAATGCTCAAAATGTCCTAATAAATTTTCATTTAACTTCAATTTATGATCATTCGATATTCGAAGCATTCTCTCGAGTTATACAGAAACTGTTGCCACAGTTTTCTTGTCTCGAACATTTGCTCACTTATCTACTGTCGGCATCGAATATTGAACAAGTTTTTCTATTCGATGTTCAAACGAAAATTAGTATTGCAAGTGATGCATCGCCAACGGATATGAAAATCTATGAATTATGCTGTGATATGATCGATCTTTCGATTAATATGAGTGAAATCTACGGAAAAACAGACAAAGAACCAACAGAATGGAAAAATGAGATCCGTACGAATGGTAAAACTCTTAGGTTTTTTTAAAAACTAAATAAAGAATTCTTCTGCTTTTGATTGCTAAGATCCAAATCCTGATGATGACGACGACGATGACGATCCCGGTGAACTTCTCGAAACAACTGATATCCCAGCTTTTGATGTTTTCGATTCGATGTCATCAAGTGTGATTAAATTATCCAGTGGTCGAGTACTTTATCTCAAAGAAATCAATCGTCATCTAGCATTGATATGTATTCTTCGTGAAGAAGCATTAACACGACAAGCATTAATCGATTATAATATCAAGCAATTAAAAGAATCAATTTTAAAACTATTTCAATTAAATCCTCAAATTGAAACACAATAATAATCCAGTGATCTTTTGTAATACAAAACAAACCGATAGCGAAAATATGTTTCTCCCACCTTTAGATCAGGAAATTAACGTGCGTTTTCTCTTGTATTACAATGTCTATATCAATTTTGCATGTGTACATAGATCTTTCAACTTCATTGCAGAACAGTAATGTCGTTTTCTTCTTTTTTTTTCTGTGTTTGTATTATTCACAAACAGTGAATTTGTCTATTCAATTTTTCGTATCTCTGTGTGTGAGGCTTTTCTTTTGTGTTTGTTTGTCTATTTTACATTTATGTCATGTCCTTATTCTCTTTCTCGTTTTCTGTGTTCGCATTTTATTAATTGAAATTAACAACAGGAAACTAATGCAAATCAGGAAGAACTGATTTTTAAATAATAATAAATAAATAAAAGTGTTCTTTTTTGGAAATAAAAAGCATGAAGGTCATTTTCTTAAAAGGATTGAATAGACTCTTAAGAGAGAAAGAGAAAAAGTTTTGATTGCAAACAATATTGGTTAGTTACATATGTTTGATTTGAAAGTGTCGACATTATATTTGTTTACAAGAATGTTTATATGGTTTCTAAGAGAAGCAAAAGTTTTCTTTGCACTTTTTTGTTTAAATATGTGTGGAATATTTGCTGGTTCATTGTCAATTGAATTGTCTCCAATGGAAACTTAACACAACATATCGTTTGTGTCTGTTGAAGTCAGGAAAAAAAACCGAGAAAGTTGAAGTAATTCATTTTAGTGGCTACTACTACCACTCGATTATTTTCTCTCTCTTTTCATTCGTCGCCTTCGTTACATATTCACTTCTCTCTATATAACATTTCAGCCCGGCTTGCACACACTGTCAGTCAGTCGTACAAGAGCAAACATTTTACTTTAATTTATAAAAAAAAAAAACAACAACAGTATGTAAATTTTTTGCCGACATTTATTTGAAATAACTAGTTTCTTATTAGAACATGCGTGAATGTATCTCAGTTCATGTTGGTCAAGCTGGTGTTCAAATTGGTAATGCCTGCTGGGAATTATACTGTTTAGAACATGGTATTCAACCTGATGGACAAATGCCATCGGATAAAACAATCGGCGGTGGTGATGATTCGTTCAACACCTTTTTTAGCGAAACAGGAGCTGGCAAACACGTACCACGAGCTGTTTTCGTCGATTTAGAACCAACAGTCATCGGTAAATAAATAAACGCAAACGAATATATTTGTTTATCAAAGTTTTCTTTTAGACGAAGTACGTACTGGTACTTATCGTCAATTGTTTCATCCTGAACAGTTAATCACCGGCAAAGAAGATGCTGGTAGGCATTTGAAAATAATCGTATTCGTTGAGAAAAATTGACTTTTTTCTAGCTAATAACTATGCTCGTGGTCATTATACAATTGGCAAAGAAATTGTTGATCTCGTGCTTGATCGTATTCGTAAATTGGCTGATCAATGTACTGGTCTTCAAGGTTTTCTCATTTTCCACAGTTTCGGAGGTAAAACATTTGTCTTTAAATCAATCGGAAGGAAGTTATGTTTTTTTCTTTAGGTGGTACTGGCTCAGGTTTCACATCATTATTAATGGAACGTCTCAGTGTTGATTATGGCAAAAAATCCAAACTCGAATTCGCTGTCTATCCAGCACCACAAATTTCAACGGCTGTCGTCGAACCATACAATTCAATTTTAACAACACACACCACTCTTGAACACTCGGATTGTGCTTTCATGGTTGATAATGGTTCGTAGAATAGTTCATCGAACGAAAGATCTCATCTATTGTTGCGGTTTTTTCTTTCGAATAGAGGCTATTTACGATATCTGCCGACGTAATTTGGATATCGAACGACCAACCTACACAAACTTGAACCGTTTAATTGCTCAAATTGTCTCGTCAATCACAGCATCATTACGTTTCGATGGTGCACTCAATGTCGATCTTACTGAATTTCAAACAAATTTAGTCCCATATCCACGTATTCACTTTCCTTTAGCTACTTATGCACCAATCATCAGCGGTAAAACGAAAAGCCGAAAAAAAATGATTTAATAAATCTTATTTTTATTTTTCTAGCCGAAAAAGCCTATCACGAACAATTAACCGTCGCTGAAATCACCAATGCTGTCTTCGAACCAGCCAATCAAATGGTCAAATGCGATCCTCGACACGGCAAATACATGGCCTGCTGTCTCTTATATCGTGGTGATGTTGTACCTAAAGACGTCAACGCTGCCATTGCCACCATCAAAACCAAACGAACAATTCAATTCGTCGATTGGTGTCCAACTGGTTTCAAAGTTGGTATCAACTATCAACCGCCAACTGTTGTTCCCGGAGGTGATTTAGCTAAAGTACAACGAGCTGTTTGCATGTTATCGAATACAACAGCTATTGCCGAAGCTTGGGCGCGTCTCGATCATAAATTCGATTTAATGTACGCTAAACGTGCTTTCGTTCACTGGTATGTCGGCGAAGGTATGGAAGAAGGTGAATTCAGTGAAGCACGTGAAGATTTAGCTGCATTAGAAAAAGATTACGAAGAAGTCGGCGTCGATTCAGTTGAAGTACGATGTTTGCCATTTCATTTTTGGTCTGCATATACTCAATGTCTTGTTTTTCGTTTCAGGGTGAAGGTGAAGGTGAAGGTGAAGAATATTAAAAATCGCTTCAAAAGACAAACACAATCATTTTACTTATCTCTTCTTCTTCTTTCTTATATTGTATCTTAACATTAAAGCAAAACACATAGATCAATAAATAAAAAAACAAATATCACGATCTTTATTAAAGAACCAAATAGTTCAAAAAAAATGTTCTCCTAGGTCACTGTGCCTCAAATAAACAAGTTCATGAATGCAAACTGAAAAATAAAGGTTTAATGATAATTTTTGTTTTTACTCGACTAAAACATTTCGAAGAAGATATTGTTTGTACTTTCGGCTATCTCTGAAATCTTATCGACAAACTCATATACGTATTTGATAATCAAAGGTTATTTATATGCGAACCAGTAACAATTTCTAGAGCAGAAGATCGTTTTGTTTCGTTCTCATTCTTGGTTTTGATCGCATGTCAGAGAGTACGATGTGTAGTATCTTGAGGAAATCTTGTGAATAGAGAACATCAACTTGATTTTTCTCCATCGATGAATAAAAGAAACAAAAAAAACATGGCAATGACATTGATTCCTATTTTTAGTTCGAATATGTTGCAAATAAGTCGTCTTCAATTAATTCTATGCATTCTTCTTCCGATTCTCATTGAATCGAAAGGTAATTTGTATAAAAAAAAACTGTCAATCACAAAAATTCATTTCACATCAGATACATGGACATATGAAAATAAAAATCAATGGCAAGAAAAACATCATTATTGTGATGGCAATCTTCAATCACCGATTGATATTCATCTCAATCAATCGGCCTACAATCCGCATCTTAAACGAATGTATTTCGAAAAAGTTCTTCTGCCAACAACGAAACTAAGTCTAATGAACAATGGATACACAGGTAGAGAAGAGAAGACAAGTCGAGATATCGATTTCAGAGAACTGATTTTTGATTGTTCTAGCGCAATTAAACATGAGCGGACATTATCGTTTGAAACATGTTATACCGCATGGCGAAGATTATATAGTCGAACAACTTCATGTTCATTGGAGTCATGCAGGTGATGATCATTATGGTTCCGAGCATTTACTCGATGGCAAATCGTACCCATTCGAAGTAGATCATTTTGTTTTCGATAGACAAACGTCTTGACTTTGATTTAGTTGCATGTTGTTGCCTATTCAAGTTTGTATTCGAATATTGCAGAAGCAATGACAAATGTTCGTGGACTTGCTGTAGTCGGTTTATTTTTTCAAGTAAAATACTTTCTCTCTCGAATGAAAGCCAAACATTTGCCTCGAATTTTCAAAGATTAGTAATGAATCCAATGAATTTCTCGAGCCGATTGTCAGCGCATGTCGGCATGTTCATCCTCGAAATACTTACGTTGATCTAACCGATGACTTCAAATTAATCTCGCTCATGGGCGAATCAGGGATTCCACGATATTTTCGCTACGATGGCTCGTTAACAACGCCGCCTTGTTATGAGTCCGTTGTTTGGAGTGTCATTCCCGAACCTCAATATATTTCTCGTGAACAATTGAATTCATTTCAGAAATTACATGATACGAAAAATCAAATCATGAAAGATATCTATCGGTTGCCATTCGATCTCGGGACAAGAAAATTATATCGTACTTTTCGATCGTCTCATCCTGAATATGAAAAGGCATTCGAGCCTAACTCAGTAACGAGCACATATCATTATAAAACATTATTTTTCATTTTCGTCGGTCTCTTTTATTTCTTATAAATAGAATTAAAATTTTAAACTAGTGTTTAGAATAAATAAATGCCTTTTTCCTTCTTGAAAACTAAAACATACTGTCAAGGTAACGTGAAAAAGTAAGTGAAAATTGTTGACAAGCCGTTTGCTCTGGTCTGTTTCTCACACTAAACATTCTTCTCATTAAAAATAATCTTTTTTCTTTCTCTGCGACATCGATCGAGACAAACAAAATAATATTATTTTACCACAAGAAAAAGAAGAGAAGAAGAAAGAAACGAGACTTTCTTTTTTTCCTTTTGTTCGTCACCATCACCACCGTTACTATTAAAAAAAGACCACGTATGTACACATACACATACAAATAAAATGGATCGTGACACAGCCAATGCGACACGTTTACGTGTAAATCGTATTGCTTTAATTCAGCAATTAGATGCGCAAGAACTTGTACCGAAATTAGTCCGATCGAGAATACTTTCGGTTAATCACGATGTTCAGTATATTAATCAGGCAACATCGAGAATCGATCGTGCACGTCGATTAATCGATTGTCTTTTAAATCCGATCTCGATCGGCAAAGAAGCTGAACGTGGCGAACGTCCAGCCAACTGGTATTTACAATTTCGTAGTATTTTATTAGAGAATCAATCGGTCTACGGGGATCTTGTCACTGCACTTGATAATACGGTCATACGTGTGCCTGAATTTGCTAAACGAACAGGCGATGCATTCGCTGATAAAACGAATATTTCACGTTCCGAAGAATTTCGACAAGATGTGAACAAAGATTTACTACGTACATCGAAACCAAAACAAGACGTCGAACAACAAACGAGTTCACAACCGAAAACCAATCAAGAGAAAATAACAAAGATCGAATTCGATCCATATGCAATGAATAAAATTTTAATCGAAGGAAATTTTCAAAAAGTTATCGACAATCTTACTTATTATTCACGAGTAGAGTCAACGTGTTTTTTTTTGTTTTCTCTTTGTTGTTTAGCGAACGAAGATTTTATTCGATATTTAGATCCCAGAAAATTTGTTCGAACAATTATCTCAATCGAATCAATCATTCGATCGTGATCAACTCGAAATCGAACAGAAAACATTCGATGAAATCCGTCGAATTGAACTCATGAATAATTTAATCAAAAAAGAACAATCACTTTCAAGTCAAAGCATATTCGACACGGAATTAGTCGATTCATTGCTTTCGAATCGAAATCATTATCATTATTTTTATAAGTATTTCTCTGGTCTTTCATCGATCTATGGCATTCATTTCGATCGAGAATTCTATCAAGCATTTAAGAAAAATCTCGAAAAACAAAGTGATTCGACGAAAACAGTTGACAAAGGCTTTCAGCTATACGAATTTTTGTATAACTATGGTCGATACGATCTTGCTCGACAAACGATCGAAACGATTGTTCAATTTCTAACGAAACAAGTTAAACAACAACAACAACAACCGACGACTGTTTGGACGTATCTATTTCGAGCTTGTTGTGCATTGATACAAGTTCATAATCAAGGCTTGGAAATGAAGGAAGCTTGGGCGAGAATCGAGGCCGCCAATGAAATTGCTGAGAATCTCAAAACAACAGGAATCGGTATTTTAAATTCTACAAAGAAAAACAAAAACGAATCATTTCTTTGCCTAGAAATTTCCGATGATGATTACGCGTGGTTCTATTTCGCTGCATCACAAACGGCAGTCGAAGACGCCAATTTCGATGCTAATATTCAATATTGTTACCGGTAGATATTCATTTTGTATTGAAATTTTTGTTTTGAAACTAAAAATAGAGGTCTGAAATCCGTCGATAAGAACAATCACTCATTGATTGTTGATTTACTCTGTTCGTTAACACAAGGATTAACATCGAAATGGATCATGAACAAAGCTCAATCGACAGCTGTCATGGCCGTTCAATACGCAGCGTAAGAGATTACCAATCAAATCTCAAAAAAAAATATTTCTCGTTATTTTTTCTGGTCTAAATAGAAAATACTGCGGACGAAACAGTCCAAAATTTGTCTTTGCACTTCAGCAACTTGTTCAATTCTCGAACGAATTCATTCAAGATCCATCCTCTGTTGAATTATGTCAAGTAAAAACCATCCTTCCAAAACAAAAAACAAACGACATATTCACTTTCAGTATACATTCGATCGAGCTCGAACTATCTATGGTTATGAATCTTTGCCTGTCGCTCACGCACATCGAGCTCTGTCGCGAAGTTTAATCACTCTTGCTTCAATGACTTATTCGAAGGAAAATTCCTTGGAAAGCAACTATCTTCATCACGCTCACGAAGCGTTTCGCATTGCACAGGATTGGTTCGGTGTTGAAGATCGTATTCGTTTGTTTCCATTCAAAATGACGCTTGCTCATGCTCAGCAAGCGCATATTTCATCGGCTGATGACGCTGTCAAAGAAAGTTCGTTCAATGAAGCGATGGAACTGCTCGACGAGTGTTCGTTAATCGCACAAGAGATTTTCGGATCGATGAGTTTCAAAGTTGCACAAGTTCATCGACTTCGATCGGCGACTTTTCTCAGCAAGAAAATGTAAAAATTAATGTTTTTCGTTTTTTTCTTTAATTTAAAATCATTCTTCGATTTTGCTAAAGGTATGCCGAAGCCGAACAACAGTTGAATATTTGCTTACAAATCTACAAACTCTGTTTGCCACCGAATAGCTTTCATTTTCTCGTTACAAAAGCGAGTTTAGGTTTAATCTACAAACAACAAGACGATTATGCTCGAGCTTTACCTTTATTTCAAGCGATTTCTGGTTTACTAGGTAAAAATCAATTATTTATTTGTCAAAAAAACATTTGATTTCCATTGAATAGATACGAAAACTCAATCATTCCGTTGGATAAACATGGTTCTCGAGAGTTTAATCGAATGTTACACAAATCTCGACGAGAATCAACACGACAGCGAGTTATCTCATCGTGCTACAACGCCGAAAGCGAACAGTTCAGCCGAGAAAGTTCGTGCCGAATTGTACGAATGGCGACGTACGAATGTCAAACGAATTGATCTGATGAATTTAATTCATCAGGAACCATCGAAAACACTTCAACAATTCATTGCTGATTCAACTCGATTTCAAGAAACGACCGATCGTATTCATGCGCTCATGCATACACAACAAAAAGCGAAGAATCGTTTGTCAATACCAACAACGAACAACTAACCAATTCGATAGACCGACTCCATTGACCTAATCTTTTCGACTTTCTAATAATTGTTCTTTATTTGCACACATACATATTTCATTTCATTAAAAAAAAACGAGAGAGAAAGAGAGAAGGAACATGTTATTGATCACAGAACATTATATGCACATTGCACCTAAAAGACATAGATCGTTGTTCGTTTCATACTGTATAACGGTCTTGTTGTTGTGATTTTTTGTTTGCTGTTCGCGTACAACAAAGCAATGTTCCAAACCAAGTACACGAATGGATTTTCTCGGCAAATATTCGTCGACCGTTGCTGAGCGTATGACGTGAACGTTCTTGATTGCAATTATGTATAGCTATGGCTTGATCAAACACATTTCGAACATTAAAATTCAACATTGATGAACATTCTAAATAGATTTTCGCCGAACATAGATTAGCGAGATATTCACCTTGAGATTGAGTTATTGGCCGTTGATGTTTTTCGGCTAATTGTTCGAGTGTATTGGGATCATTACGTAGGTCGAGTTTCGTTCCAACGAGAACGATCGGTACACGTGGTGCATAACCTGAATTCAGTTTCAAGAGATTTTCAAAGAAAGAAAATAAAAACGAACTTACGATTTAGTTCAGGTATCCATTTACTCATGATATTCGAATAACTATCGGGATCGACAACAGAAAAACAAAGAATGAATATATTCGTATTCGGATATGCCATAATGCGTAATTGATCGTATTCTTCCTGAGAGAGAATAATAGATACTTTTTTTTTATTTCGTTTTTTTTCTCAAATATTTACTTGTCCGGCACTATCGAAGAGATTAAGAATATATTTTCGATTGTTAACCGTCACTGTAGCTAGAAGATTTCAATTATTCATTTTGTTTTCTTTTGCATTGATCTTTACCAGCATAGTTTTCAAAGATCGTTGGCACGTAAGGATCTTGAGGATATTCTCCATCTTTATAAACTACACATAATGTCGTCTAAAATTTTTAATCCAGCTTATAAAATTCTATTTATCTTTCGTCAACGATTACCTTTCCAGTGTATCCATCGCCTTGAAACAAACAAAAGTCAAACATTATTTTCTATTCATGAATATGTGCAACTCACCAACGACGACCACTTTGATTTCTTCAATCGTGGACATTGTTGTCAGATTATTTGATTTTGATTTTGGCATGTACTACATAATCATCATCATCGAAGAGAAAAAGAAAAGCAGAAATGAATAAAAGTTCATACATCTGACACTATTCTCACGACTCATTTCTTTTTTCCCGCTCAAGAGAGCAAACTAATCGATCTGCTACTTGTCTATGATCATTCAATATTTGATAATAATTCTCTTTTCTTTTTTTATTATTTGAGTTTACCTGTAGTTGTAGATATACTGTTAATAAACATAGACAGAAGAAAGAAAAAAAGCCGAGAGAAATCCTCTCTTGCCGTTTTTGTAATGTATGCAAATAAATGTAAGCGAGACACGAATGAAAGTATGAACAGTTTTTCTTTTTCTTCTCTCTCACACGTTAGAGATGACCTGAGGACGTGAGATGAATGAATAAAATGAACAATCAACGAATCGAATGAGTAAAATAAGTAAAGAGTTTAATAGAGGTCGTGTTTTATAAAACATAAGAGAAGAGAAAAAAAAGAAAGATACATGATTGTATTATTAAAACTTGTCAATAAGATAATCTTGTTAAGAATTCTAATGAACAAGTTCAAATGACAAGTAAAAAGATGAAGATCGAAAGCGAACATTTACTTGGCTTACCTCGAGAGTATGCAAATGACGACAATGAATGTATGTTCAAGGTAAAAAATCTCTGTTGTGGATGTTGGCGGCAGTGCACACTTACGCACGTAGAACGAAAAGTGAGAGGAACCTTTCGTTTTTTTTTCATTCATTCCTTTCTTTCGCTTTTTTTTTCTTCTTTTTTCGTTCGTAGTTATACTAGATGAGATATTCTTCTTAAAGGCTTCTGTTCGTTTTCTCTCTTTTGAAGAAATATGACAATGAGATGATTTAATAATCAACATCTAGTATTTCTTATTGTCTCATTCGATCAATATATATGCTATATCATATCATTTACATATTCGTTCGAAAGTAACTAGACGATTTAATCGATATATAAATGTAATTATCTTATTGATATCAATCAGTGAGATAATAAATATTTAAAAAGATCATATCAATCGATTTAATCTTACGTTTAAATTGGAATGAAGAGATTAGAGAAATGATTTGTTTTTATTTCGCAAATAAAAAACGCAGAAAAAAAATCTAATTGGACGTTCAAACGAAATTTTAATATGTAAAATTATGTTGAATGACATTGAAAATTTCGATGAAAAACGGAATACAACTACAGACAGCAAATACTGGCCAAAATGAGACGCTACACCAACGTGTAAATACCATAAATGAAAGAGAAATTGCTCCAGTTGAATGAAGAATTGTTGCTAAAAGAAGACGAAGACGAACATTAAGAAAAGACAATAATCCTTAAATCAAGTGATTTACTTGCAAATGTCACTTTATTTCGAAGTAAACTCGGTCCAAGAACAAAGATCATCAATTCAATAATCAACAAAGCAATTGAAAATGATAATGCAATGATAAATCTAAGACGAACAAAGATAATAATTTCAAAACAAACGAAAAACTATCGAATCAATCGTTACCGAGTTTTTGTGAGATCGTATTGATCCGAAGGATACGCACAAAAATCGACATATTGATTCTAAATACGCCAATGAACAAAATCGAAATGTCTACGTCTATCATTCGACTTACATATTCTTTGAAAATCATGATTAATATCGAGAGATGTGCCGACATGGCGGTAAAACGTGCAAAAATTCCGTTCGCTGAAAGCATCTGGAAAAACAAAGGTTCAATAGAAAAACAGAACAAAAAAAACAAGCCCGATCAATCATTTATTTGCAATGATAAAGCACACGAAAAAGGAAAATCATCTCTATTTTATATATAATTATACGTAATCGATTCTGTTTATGAGTACAAATAAAAGAGAAAAAAAACAGAAGAAAAAAAGTTTAAATAAAATGTTTAAGACACTATCAAAAAGAGAGCAAAAATGTTTAGGTGTATTTATTAAAACAAGTGAGAATAAGCAGTTCAAAGAAGAAGAAAAAAATGAGTCGAAGATCGGCCTGGATGAGTATTTTTGTCAGATGTAATATGTTTTCGTTATGGAATGTTTTGGTATTCATGTCCGTAGTTATCCGTTGTCAATGATGATTGTTGTTGTTGTTGTTGTTGTTTGAGAAAATTTAAATTCACAAATAGAATATCACCATTAGCAGCAATTATCATATTTTGTTTTGTCATTGCCATAGCTGCTGCTTCAGTATCTAATTGAAATAATTCATTGAGAACTTGGCTACCATCGTGACTAATTTCAAGAACACGTGACCAATGTTTTTGCCATTGACCATTGAAATATTTTCCTGATGTCATCGTGTCGAGAACGAAACATTTATCGTTCGATATGACTTCAATCGAGCATGGCCAACGAAGTCGTTGAGGGCCTAATAAATCTGCATCGATGATTTTTATAATATTACCCGAATTGACATCGCAAATATGCAATGAAAATGTATAAGCAATGCCTAAGAACAAACAATTCGAAATTTGCTTATTCGAAATCGAACAAACCTTGGTTATAATAAGGTTTGCTTGAATGTTCGACAATCATGTAGAACTTTTGTCCGTAGACTGAGATTAGTTTCGGACGAGCTTCATCGTATTGATCGTAGTGATTATAGACGCGCCATTGAGTAATAAATTCGAGTTTATCATCGAATTTAATCACACATGAATTTCGATAATCGCATACGTAAACATCGCCATGCGTCGGATCAGTATCGATGCCTAATGGTAAGAATGTGCCTGATTGACCAGTCGAATCTGTTTCTAAATGTTCACACGACAATTGAATTTCAAACAAAAACAACAAAAGAGCTTATTCAGTTTTACCTTTAACAGAATCGATTGTTTGTCCTGTTTCAATGTTAATAATACTCACAGTTTCATCATGTGAGATATAGGCAATATTCTGCGATTGTGCTCTCTTTGAAATAGCAATGCCTCGAATACTCGGTGTCAAACCGATGACATTAATCGGCGCACCATATTCATCCAAAATAAATAATTTATTACAAATCTCTTATTATTCTCAGTAATCGCCATTGCTTCGGGTTCTAACGTAGCTAAATGATCGATTTTCAGGTATTTATACGGCGTAATATTAGTTGAAGTTTGAGGTTCAGTTTGAAATGTTGTCGATGCTGTTGGAATCGGTGGTGGTGGAGAAGTAAAACGTTGCTGAGATTCATTTCGATGGAATGTTATATGTCCAATCGTGTCCGAGCCGATCGCTCGACGTCCTTCGGCAAAAGTTAAAGCATTTTGTGGTTCTCGTTGTTGTTCAACGGCTCGACGAATATTTTGAATGTTCATTTCAATTTGTTCTAAACTCGTCCATAGCTGTTGTTTATTATTATTTGGATGATTCGATGATTTCAAATGTTCTAATTGTTGACCAACGGAGTTCGTGTCCGCGGCAAGATCGGCGTAGATCTTTTGTTTGCGTTGGTAATGTTGAGTGATGTCTTCGTCGAGACGTGACGCGATGTTTTTCAATTCATTTTGAATCGAAACTTCTTTGTGTTCGATTTGCCGGCGAATATCATCGTAATCGTATTTCAAACGACGTTGTTGCTCTTCGATTTCGCGTTCCAAACGTTTTTGATCCGAAATGAGAATTTCAACACGCGAATTGACATTGGCGGCGAGAGATGACGACGGTGTCGGCGCGAGATAATGTTCTTCGACGGATTTTGTTTGAGGCCGATTGACGGGCGTCGATGATCGACTGCCTGTTTGAGAGTTTCCACGAGATGAATTGTTTGTATTCATTGGAAGAGGAATGTCCGTATCGGGATTGAAACGTTCAGTCGAAAGGAAATTTGTCTGAAATTAAGAAAATTCGGATTGAATTTTGAAGAATTGGGAAATGTTTCTACTTCATTGACATCGACGTAAGCAGATGAACGTGATGAAACCGATGGTGTTGAACGGTGTGGTTTAGCAGTAGCATTGGTATAGAGATCGAGCGTTTCGATGTTAGGCGGAGGTGGTGGAGGAAAACGATCAGATGATAGTCGTGATGACGAAGCAACTGATGGCGGTCGAGAAGCAACTCGATCCACTTGTTGTTGTTCGCGTTGTGGTGTAAGAACAGATGCGATTTGTTGATAAGTATTCGATGTCGACGGTGCAGGCGATCGTTTCGATGGCGATGCCGATGAAATACTATGAATACTTTCGGCATAGCTACTCTGTCGGCTGTGTTGTTTTTGTTGAGGTGGTGGTTGAACTGTTGCATAGATGAGACCTTGTTGAACAGATGTTGGATGAGTTCGATCGGTTTCGGAGATCGGATGTGATGATGACGACGATGAGGATGATGATGATGAACTTAAACGACGACTCTGCGATCGAGAATTGACGTTCGCTGAATGTTGTTGCATAGATGAAATGATGTTTTGAAGATTATCGACGGTCGATAGACGATCACTTGATGCAGTCGATCGACGACGATGATCATCAGCCGATGAAATCGATACCGATCGTTCGTGTTCTTGAGGTGGCTGATGAATATTTTCTTTCGCTGTTTGCCATTGATCAGGGAACGGAGGTGCAGCAGGAGTTGTTCTTCGATAAGAGAAAAACAAAAAGCTTTTTTCTCTCTCTCTCGAAAATATTGAATTTACCCGTGAGTTAAATTGTCCCATCTGATTTCTTCGTAGGCTTGCGAAGGTCGATTGATAATCGATTTAGTCGGTGTTTCTTGTCGTTGCGAACGATTCGTTGCTTGTTCAAATATTCGTGTTAATTCATCATGTCGACTTGTTGACACAACACTGTCACTTCGTGGTTTTTCGAGTTGCGGTTGCGACGTGACTTCGGAGTAGATTCGTACGAGATTCGAAACTGTCGGCTGTGTACTTGTCACACTCGCTGAACGTGATGATCGTCGGTCACTATTCGATGATCTATTGAACACATTGACAAGTGCAGAGATTCCACTTTGAGAATGTGTCGATGGTTCGTGACCATTGCTCTCTGCGATGCTCGATTTACGTTTATCTTGTTGTTTTGGCATTTGTGCAGTCGAAGGATATGTAACAGGTTTCTTAGGCGTCGGTAATATTGGCAAAGGTTTGGTATTTAATCGCCATTCTTGACTTAAGATAAGATTTCGTTGTAAATCGTTTAAATCGTTTTCGTCAAATGGATGGACCTATAAAAAAGAACAGCAACGATGAAGAAGGTAAAAACGAAGAACGAGAATTGTCGTTTGATTACGACGAAAAGTTTATGATTTCTTTACAATTCGAAAAGCGATACCTCTCAATAGATGTATGTAACAAAAAAATTCAAAGAAGTGAAATAAATTCGAAAGATTTTTTTTCTTCTTTTTCTTTCTCTTCACTCTCGTTTTTCTTTTACTATTTTTTTTGTGCTCCAACCGATTTTATGCTTACGAGAAAAAAAATGCTTGAGGACAACTACAAGTATTCTTATCTTTGATTTCTTTAAGAATTCGGCAGCTTCTGTCTTCCATAAGTAAAAATAATAAACATCGAAAGAAAAAACGACGTACGAATACGACTCACCTCATGTTGACATTTCGGACATGTTACACGATTATTAGCGATCAATTTATCACGTATACATGTTAAACAATATGTATGTGTACACGGCAAGACTCGAGGATCTTTATACTGTCCATTGCATAGTGGACATGCATGTACAGTTTCTTTTTGTACAGGCGGTGGTGCCGCACTTCGTACGACAATACCACGTCCACCACCATTGGTCATACTGTTTAGTGTACTTGAATTACTTGACGAACGACTTAATTGTCCATGACCATTGTTTAAATGTGTTGTCGAATAATTAGTTGCAACACGAGACATAATTTTGTTATTTCTCAGCAGGTAATTACAGTCATAAAAATAATATTATTCCGGTTTGATTTTATTTTCACAACAACACAAAGAAGAAGAAAAAAGGAAAAACAAAATAACAACAACAGTACTTTTTTAAGACGTTGTTTTTTTGTCGTACTTTCTTTCTTTTTCTCTCAATCGAATATATATATACACATCTAAAATGAAAGAACGTAAAAAAAAAAGTAAGATTTGTTGATCATTTTCTTTCTGTCAAGCATTTCATTCTTTATTCACACGCATATGCGTATATATATCAAAACAGGGCATTTGTTTTTTGACGACTTAATAACCCGTCTTAGAAAAACATATCGCTATTATAATTACATCAATATTCGCCGATTTAACTGATGTCAACGAAGGAGAATAATTAAAAAAAACGAAATGAAACGAAGAAAGAATGTTTTACAAACGTTGTTTGCCGAGCCACTTGAAGTGAATGTATGTATAAGTAGGTATACGAGCGTACATAAGACCTCTGTTGTTCATCATTTCTAAGTGCTGACCTGTATCGAATGAATGAATGAATGTCTCTATTAGTACGAGTGAAGACTGCAAATATCGAAGTGAAAGAAAAGATGAAGAAGAAATGTTGTGCGAGGTAATAAACAAAATAGACTTGATTATTAACGGGAAAAGAAAGATCAGATGACAGAAGCACGCGTTCAATTAGATAATTGAATAGAACAACGAATTGGAGACAAAAGAGCAAACCCAAGGATTAGTTTAGGATTGATCATCGGAGAGGAGTCATTCTAATTGCTCCATTGTCGTGTTCGAACTGTTAGTTATAAGATTAAATTGACAAGGAAAAAAAACGAGAATGAAACGAGAAGACTCAATGTGACCCTTCCCTTTTGTTCTCATGTTCATACGTGAATGTATGTATACATTTTCGACATAAGCATATACACGAGTCTAGAAGAAACAAAAGAATCTCTCTCAAGCAAACAAGAAGAAAGAAATGTATGAAGAGACAACATCACGTCGAGATTTTGACTATTTAATAATCATTGAAAAATAGAAATGAATCACGTGTGTATGTGTATGTATTAATGGACTATCGGAAACAAGTCTTAATCGTCACTAAGGTTTTAACATCGAGAAAGAAAGAAAGAAAGAGAAAGAGAGAGAGAGAGTGAAAATTTGATTACCTAACTATATCCGAAAGAGATTAAATTAGAGAATGCGAAGGTAATTTATTCATACAAGAGAAAGAAAAAACAAATTCAGCAAATAAAAAATCGACATCGAATTCTTTTCTCGTGTGATATTTTATGATACTCAAAATAATCTCAGATAATCATATGCACAACAAAGAGGCAAATGAAATGAACATACATGTGAAGATCATAAACGAATCTGGTAAGTTTGAGGCAAGACAATCAATGTGTGAATTTTCATGTTGACATGCGAAAGTACTCAATTCGATAAAAGCAAAACACAAACACGCAAGAGCATTAATTGAGTTTATGATTTAAACACGTTGACGTATCGTTTTATAAATAGCTGCTGTACATTCGAGAATAAACGGAATGCAACTACATAGAACAAATATTGGCCAAATACGAAGAGCACATTGATGTTGAAGAAGAAAAAAAACAAGACCAAAAGCAGCAGATAGATGAAGGACTATTGCTGTGAGAGACAGAAAAAAAACGCAAAATATTTCTTTGGTAATTTAAATAAATTATCGAAACATACCGAGAAATGAACGTGCATAAGTAATCGATGTTATGCCGAGTAGTAATGGTATCAATTCGAATACACAGAATGCTATCGAAAGTGAATGTGCAACGTACAATCTAAATGAAAGAGAGAGAGAGAGAGAAAAACATCTAAAATAATTAAAAACCAGTGTGATTTTACTGATTTCGATAGGAGATATAGGAATTATCATCATGGCAACCATAGACATTACGTTCCTAGAATAAACGAAGATGGGAATTGTGGAGATTTTCAATCGAATAGAAACTCACCCAACTCCAGAAACATAAAGCAATGGCGAGGAAATGTAAAACATGAGAAATAAAACGAGCAGAAACAATTCGTAGATACATGTTTAGCAAATTTGACAAAGTGATTATCTCGGCTTAGAAAAAAAAAGAGATTCTTTTCTCATGTTGGTCAATCGACCATCATGACCTCTCATTTCTTCACGACGGCCTTCATTCGATCGTCGACCTCATCGGTTCAATTCAACTTTTTCCGTTCGAGTTTTTCATTTTATTTTAATAAATTTATTTTCTATCAAATTAAATTTTTCTAATTGAAAGTCTTCATTAAATTCATTGGTTCGATTGAACACCAATGAGAAAAAACTTTCCAATTTTTTTTTCTGACAATGTCACTATTATTCATCATCGGTCAAAATTAGTGATTCAATGGCTGCTGCGGCAACGACCGATCCCAAACCGATCGTGCCGAATTGTATGCTCGAATTCAAATTTCGACCATCATGTTTACATTTTTTTTCTAGTTGTTGTACAAGAAGAAGGCTCTCGGAAAGTTCTAGTCTACTTGGATATTCCCGAGCTCAAAGTTAAACGAGCATTTCCGAATGTTTTCAAACAAATTCCATTCAATGGAAATCAGCAAACGCTCGAGTTTCACGCTCAGTGAGTTTCGAAAATGAAAATAAATTCCTCGAAATCGAACATAAAAAAAACATCTCTTCAGATCAATGAAATTCATCTTCAACGTTCAAACCAAACAAAAACATGCAAAGACCTACACACTCTCCGTCTCTCGATTGCCAGGAGAAATCCGACCTGATCACTGTTCCATTAAGGTTTTTACAAATAAAACAAGTCTATTGAGAGGAAAAAAAAGATTTTTCTTGTCTGTAGTATCAACGTGGTGGTTGTTGGTTAACTTTGAAGAAACGTGAGCCGTCCAGTTGGATGAATCGAATATGTGACGACTTGAATCCAGGTCTCGAAACTCAAGAAAACGAGAATGACACTAATTTGCCAACATCTGACGAAGAAATCAAATTACGAGATACGGACATGCCACCACCGTTCAATCTCGTTCCAATCGCTCCTTCTCCTCCTGCTCGTGCACCGTCGCAGACGACGACGACGACAACAATGCAAACCTAACTCAGATGTCTATACTTAATTGTTGTTTATTTGTCATGCACAAATTCGAATTTCTTTTCTTTTTTTTTGTATTTTTTACTTGACACAATAAAAAATCAATATGGAAATGTTCTTTGAATGATATTCGATTAGTCTGTTAATCACTGATTTAGTCATTTGTCGGCATTATTAATCGAGTATAAATCTGCCGCATAATCTCTTCTCTGATTGAATACATTGTTTATACACAAATCTACTGAAGAGTTTTCCATCATCATCTTCTTAGAAAGACAAGACAAAAAAAGAAAACGGAAATTCAATTAGATTCAAAGTGTTCAACGTTTGTAGTCATCCGACAAAATAATCAATATGTTGAAAACATCTTTAACAAATGGCATCGTTCTCATTCTTCTCTTCTCTCTTCTCTATCTATTTCACAGTCATATGGCATTTTTCCAGTCGACTACTTATACAATTTAGTTTCTAGTTCAAATCTAGAATAAAGTGACATTCATTCAACTATGAGAAAAACATATTTCGAAAGCGAGTCTATTGTTTTAACTAAATATAACTTCTATTCATCGAATGAAAATAAAAGAAATCAATGAGACATTTAATAATATCTATAGAAATTGATATTGTCAACGGAATGAGAAGAGAAGGAGGCCCATTTTCCACTTGAGAACAATTCGATTTCTTGAGTGTTTACTAGATTTCATATGCTACATCCATTAGACTTCCGATTTCGACTACCTGTTCATTTTTATAGGAAGAAAAGACAAATAATTACTTGCTGACATTCATGGTTAATATAATCCAGCAAGAAAAAAACTGAATTAAATCGATAATATTTTCAAGAAAAAGGAAAATGATGAATGAACTTATTCCATTCGGTTGAATAGGATAATTGAGTTTGGAATTTGTTTCAATATAAAAGAACTGACTTTGATCAATAAGAAAAGAAATCTATCCAGGACTTTTTCTTGTTACTCGAAACGGAGAAAAATGCTTTCGAAAACTGTTATCATATCGTTTTGTTTTGTTTTTATGCTACAAAAATTATTTACTTAGCATTCATCAAATGAATAATACACAAATAAAACTCGAAATTTGTTTCTTTTCTTTTGTTGATTGGTTATATATCTTGTCGGACAAATGCGCGAATAGGATTGGTTACAATGATAATATTGTTTCTCTCTTCGCTCTCTCTCTCTTTCTCTTTGCTTCTGTTCTCTCTATCATTTAACAGAAATGAGCAACAAACAGTTTAGATCGGAAATAGTCAAACGGATCAGTCGTTTGTGAAGGTGAGAACTCGAGAAAACTCATTCATTCTTTTCTTTTCAAAATATTCATTAACAATGACAAATCCGTCGTCTACCGACGAGATCGAAAGTCTTAGTCCTAATAATCAACTTTATTCATATTCTCCTTCATCATCATCATCGTCATCATCGTCTGAATCATCGATTGATTTAAGTCCTCATTCTCCGACATCGTTCTTCGCCGGTGATGACGATCCTAAAGATCAATCAACATCAATTACAAAACAAAATTCATCATCGAAACCACCATTTTCCTATATTGCGTTAATAACAATGGCAATTCTACAATCGCCAACAAGACGTTTAACATTAAGTGGAATATGTGAATTTATTGCCAATCAATTTCCATATTACAAAGAACGTTTTCCTGCTTGGCAAAATTCGATACGACATAATCTTAGTTTAAACGATTGCTTTCTCAAAATTCCACGTTCACCAGGCAATCCTGGTAAGAACTCTTCTTTGAATAATCAAATTCACAAATCTCATCGTTTAGGCAAAGGTAATTATTGGACATTAGATCCAGCAAGTGAAAATATGTTTGATAATGGATCATTCTTACGTCGACGTAAACGTTTCAAACGATTAAATCCTCATCATCCGGCATATTATCACCACGAAACACCCGCATTTCCTATTCTGCCTTATTCATTTCTTGGCAATAAGCGTTATTTTCCTCTATTACCCCCGCTTTCCCTTCCTATTTTACCCGCAGTACCTACCTCAACTCAAAAAAATTCGTCGAAAACAACAGCATTCTCGATTGATAATCTTATTGGGAAATAAAAAACAAACAAGACAATTGCGTTTATATATATACATTAAGAGTCTATTTGTTTTCTTTCTTGATAAGATCTTTTTTGAAGGAAAATTTACAACTTTCATCCGAATGAAAAACAATAAAACTATCTTTTTCTCAAGTAAATCAAAAAAAAAATAAGTGTTCGAAGTACTGTTTTGATAATTAGCTTGATTTTGTTCTCTTCATATACAATGAGAACATTGAGCAGCTGTATGAACCGCGTGTGTATGTGTGTGTGTGTTTTGCATCGTTGGCATGTACAAATAAACATTGATCAAATGATATTCAATTTTTTTTTATTATTATTGTTATTGATGAAAATTCAAACGGGGTGAAACAACAGACAAACCAGAATGAAGACAAATAAAAGAGATAGAGCAAACACACGCACTTATGTATATACGTATTCTATTTGACATGTTCCAAGTTTATGTATCGGCTGGTTGGGCGAGAGCTAACAGAACCATTTTTAATTCGGCTTTATTGATCTTTCGATCACGATTGTAATCGCAACCGTTTAGTAACGATTGTTTGAATTGTTGTAAATCATCATGAGTATAGTCCTATGAAAAACAAAAACAGAATACGAATTTTTTTTTGTCTTGAAAAGAAAACAAAAAGAATAGAGACTTTTTTCATTAAATCCATGAGATCTTTGACAAAACCATCGAGTTCTTCTTCTTCGATGATATCATTTCCATCCTACACACAAGTTCGTTTGTTTCTTTTCGAAATACGAAAAGAAAATCTTACTTTATCATAGATTGAAAATACTTGATCGAGATCTTCGGATGAGATCGCAGTACAACCCTATTGCGAATATAAATTCACTAAACGACAGATTTTGCTTTTGATTTACTTTGAAAATTGGTCGTAGAAGAAAGTTTTCTTTGACCGGTAAAAGTCTAGAATTTAAACGAAGTTTTTCTTGTTGAATTCTTTTCTTTTTCTTGAATTACTTCGTCATTTCACTGAACTGTAATTTCCCGTCTTTGTTCGTATCAAAAATTTGTAACTAAACACAATTTCCCTTAGTGTATTTCCTTGTCTGACGCAAAAAAGGTCGACTTACAATCGTATTCGTGTATTCAGTTAGCTTCTCTTCAGTAAGATTCGTTCCTTGTCGTTTAGTTAGAAGTGTTTTTATGAATTGTTTTAATTCTTCGGCTTCGATATAACCTGAACTGTCCGTATCGAATTGTTTCCAAACTTTCATAAATTCGACACTTGATTCGAGCGGATTGTCTTTACGAAAGAGAAGAAGAAAATTCTCGTCTGTTGGAAGAATTTCTGCTAACTAAAACACAAACAAAATCAAATCTTTTCTTTTCTTCGTTTTTCTCACTTCGCTGATTTCGATTTTTCCATCGTCATTTTCATCATACGCATCGAGAAAACTTTCCTTCAATTCTTTCAAAACACTATCCGGTATTAGCTAAAAATCCAACGCTTTCGATTAGAACTTTTTCCTTTTTTCTACACAAACTTCCGGGCCAGCATCATTTGCATTGACTGACGATGCAAGTTCACGAAGTAGATTGTCCAATTCATGTCCTTCGATATAACCATTCCCATCAGTGTCATAATGACTCCAAATTTCCATGAATTGTGCAGCTGTTAATTGTTTCAACTCCTTACTTTGTTCATCTCGAAATTGTCGAAGAAAATTCTCTTTACTACGTTGACGTTGCTGCTGCTCACTAAGATTCGATGCCATCTAGAATCGAGACGAAAAAGCAAATCAATCAAGAATCGATTCTAACATTAGCGAAAGCTGATGTATGAATATGCCTTGAAGCCAGCTGACGCTTATATTTATTTCGACTGAATAATAAAAAAAAAGAACATTATTCGTAGATGTTCTGTCTCTCTCGTTTTCTTTCTCATCAACAGAAAAAGAAATCGATTGAATGACTTCCTAATCGGATGCCTATAGTCACTTATTTAATTCGATTTCGATATTATCACTCAAAATAAATAATAAGATTTCCGATTTGATTTTCTCTCTTATATAAATAAGGCAGTCGCTGATTTATTGTTATTTTGTACAAAAAGTTCTTTTCTTCATGTACTAACAATCACATCCGCAAAATTATTTATTCCATTCTGTTGATTATATAACCAAAATGAAATATTATATGTTTCACTGATATTTGTCGACAATGTTTGACTCAAATAATCAGCATTACCAACAGCACCATCCAAGTAAAAATAATTGCCAGCATATGCTTGATATGTTCGACTTTTAAACATAAAATTATCCGAATTTCGTTTGATTGTACCAGCAGAAGTTGATCCTGATGGATTGCAATAAATCCATGATGAAAAATTGCCCATTTCGAATCCACTATTAGTAACCAAATTCGTCGATGGTGCCGAAATAGCTCGAACAGAAATCGTATCAAGAGCAAAATAACCGACATCTTCTCGAAAGGCGAATGTTACACGAGTCATAGTCGAAATTGCTACGAATGTGTATGCATATTGTCGATAGGGTTCAATGTCGAGACAGTTTGCACAAATAGAAATAATCGTCATATTCGACCAAGTTGACGTACATGAATTTGGTGCTTTTTATTTCAAAGAGAAATAAATCATTGAGACATGGTTTCAACAAATGAATGACGAATACTTACAAACAGTTGTGACTGAGGTAGTAATCGAAGCTAGAGAGCAAGAAGGTTTTGATTGATTAGATAGAATGAGAGTTACTAACTTGATTCAGTCGTTGTTGTTGTACTTGTGGTTGTTAAAAGACCTAATTAAAAGAAAACTATTCGAATATTTATTTACTCTGACATCTCACTCGAATCGCTTGCTAAAAAAAGAAAAAAAAATTTAATTAAATCAAAATACATTCTGATTGCCGTACTTATCGCGGTTGTATGTGGTATCGAAAAAACAGCAATTAGTCCGGCTAATCCAGCCAGTACTAGCGTAAGGATAATACTCAATGCTAGACAACAGCACGGTGTACAACAAGCACAAAATCGACGACGAGGAATACGCAAACGAGATTTTTCTTTGACATGAATTGTCCGATAGGTTGTTCGACAAGCAGGTCGCTGGTTTCGACTGAAGAGAGGTTCGTGGGGAGTGAGGAGATTAGTTGAATTCCGAGACGGATTGTCTGTTGGCGTTTGATTGAAACTATTCAGTGCATCGATCGACTAGCAAAGATTTGTTGAAAAGAAAGGGGAAAAAATGTTTTTGTTTTTTGTCGTCCATGACGAAACGAACTTGTTCGGGATGAATTTGATTTTGTTGAAATGCGCAACGTTTAAACGACTATTCGAAAATGAATAAAAACTAGGTCATTCTTTTGTTTTTTTTTTGATTATTACTTGATTAGTATTAAGCTTCGAACAAAACGATTGATGAATAATTGGTTGTACTTCACTAGTTCGATTACAACGTGAAATCGATGGTAATTGTGTGTCGTTTGCTTGTGATGAAACGATAGTAGGAATAATTTCTGGTGATGTTGAATCTTTATTTGTTTCGGTAATATTCGGTTCCGGCGATCCGATTGATGTTATTGCAGAGAGTGGCCTCGGAGATAGAACTGTTTTCGAACGTTTGATTTTCATGTTTGAATTTTTGTAATCAATGCTTTTTTCTCTCTGGAATCTACATCTACTTGTATTCAATAAGATTAAGCAAGAAATGAAACCAATGTTTGTTGATGTTCGGATAATATTTATTGTTTTTTCATTATTTTCTGTATTTATTTGACTGTTTTATTATGATTCGATTTTTCTCTTTTCAATCATTATAAACGTACAAGTTTATTCATCGTAAATTTCGTCTTG